>RCMY010000016.1_pt1 | contig 141412 bp, 133 predicted proteins | sample 2041341 | NCBI WGS metagenome assembly RCMY01 (sample SAMN09708234, study PRJNA481090) | Marine sediment metagenome, whole genome shotgun sequencing project. | reverse complement strand
ACTTGGACACCTCCTATGTTATTTTTTAGTTCGGTTTGCGGCCTTACTAAATTCTATCATAGGAGTTTTTGTTCTTAAAGCTTAAGCTTACTTTGTCCACCTGCATAGCAGGTGGTTTATTTGTTTCAAATGTTCCATTTAAAACGCACTAAAGTGACACATAGAGAAAGGACGACACTTACGTATCGTCCTTTCTCTATGTTAGTTTTAATACATTCCACCCATATCTGGAGCTGGCATCATAGGCTTGTCTTCCTTGATGTCCACCACAGCTGCTTCTGTGGTCAGGAAGGTTGCAGCAACGGATGCCGCATTCTGTAGAGCAGATCTTGTAACCTTCGTTGGATCCACGATACCGACCTTCACCATATCCACCAGTTCTTCTGTGATGATATTGAAGCCAATGCCCTTCTCGCTGTTCTTCACCTTTTCGATGACAACAGAGCCTTCTACTCCACCATTGATGGCGATTTGTCTTAATGGCTCCTCAAGAGCTCTCTTCACGATATTGATTCCCACAACCACATCTGGGTCTTCACTGGTCAGAGATCCTACTGCATCAATGATATTGACGTAGGCAGTTCCACCACCAGCAACAATGCCTTCTTCCACTGCAGCCTTGGTTGCAGCCAGAGCATCTTCCATGCGGAGCTTCTTTTCCTTCAGCTCTGTTTCAGACGCTGCGCCCACCTTGATGACTGCTACGCCACCAGCAAGCTTTGCCAGTCTTTCAGAGAGCTTTTCCTTGTCAAACTCAGAAGTGGTCTCTTCCATCTGAGCCTTGATGACATGGACTCTATTTGCAATCTCTTCTTTAGAACCTTTTCCGCTGACAATGACTGTCTGGTCCTTATTGATTCTTACAGTATCTGCGCTTCCCAGCATATCGATGGTTGCATCTTTCAGTTCTCTTCCGAGCTCTTCAGAGATGACCTGTCCACCTGTGAGGATGGCGATGTCCTGAAGCATTTCTTTTCTTCTGTCTCCAAATCCTGGAGCCTTTACAGCCACACAGACGAAGGTTCCTCTCAGCTTATTCACAACCAGTGTGGCGATGACTTCACTTTCAATGTCATCTGCAATCAGAAGAAGCTTCTTTCCTGTCTGAACCACCTGTTCCAGCACTGGAAGGATTTCCTGGATGGTATTGATCTTCTTGTCTGTGATCAGGATGAAAGGATCGTCAAGAACGGCTTCCATCTTTTCTGTATTGGTTGCCATGTACGCAGAAACATATCCTCTGTCAAACTGCATCCCTTCCACTACTTCCAGCTCTGTGCCAAAAGTTTTGGACTCTTCTACTGTAATTACACCCTGGGTGCCTACTCTCTCCATGGCATCAGAAATGAGAAGTCCCACTTCCTCGTCCTGGGCGGAAACTGCAGCAACTCTTGCAATGTCTTCTTTTCCGCGGATGGCAACACTCTGCTCCTTGATGGCTTCTACCGCTTTATCCACTGCAAGCTTGATTCCCTGACGAATGAACATGGGATTTGCTCCCGCTGTCACATTCTTCAGACCTTCCTTGATCATGGACTGAGCCAGTACCGTTGCAGTAGTGGTTCCATCTCCAGCCACATCGTTGGTCTTGGTGGAAACTTCTTTCACCAGCTGTGCCCCCATGTTCTCATAGGCATCTTCCAGTTCAATTTCTCTTGCAATGGTCACACCGTCATTGGTGATGAGAGGTGCGCCAAACTTCTTTTCCAGGACCACATTTCTTCCCTTAGGTCCCAATGTAACTTTTACGGTGTCTGCAAGGATGTCCACACCCTTTTGCATCGCTCTTCTTGCTTCTTCTCCATAGATGATTGTCTTTGCCATAATCGTCTACTCCTCCTACTACTCTATAATTGCCAGAATATCGTTTTGTCGAACCACGATGACTTCTTCACCCTCATGCTTCACTTCCGTGCCTGCATATTTGGAGAAGAGAACCTTGTCACCAACTTTAACTTCCATTTCCACTTTATTGCCGTCCACATAGCCTCCTGGACCCACAGCTAAGACTTCAGCCTCCTGAGGCTTTTCTTTGCTGGAACCTGTGAGGACAATACCGGACTTTGTGGTTTCCTCGGCTTCACGTCTTTTAAGTACAACTCTGTCTCCTAATGGTCTGATCACTTTGACATTCCTCCTAATAACAAACTTTTATTAGCACTCACTTATGTCGAGTGCTAACATCTATTCTTATTATAATTTATTTGTTTCTGATTTCAACTAGAATTTTAGAGTCATTTTCTTAAATACGGCATAAATCCGTTCAAAAAAGCAAATTAGCTTCTACTATCTATAAAAATCTCCAATTATCTTTCAATATCTTTGTTCTACTCACGACTCCAAAATCATGATATCATTATTCTAATGGGATTGCGAGGACTTTCGTTCCTTTCTTTCCCACTAAGAAATGAGGTGAACATGGAAGCCTTTTGCAGATGCTTCCAGATGTAGATATGAAAAAATTTAAAGAAGCGCTCTATGCACTGATTCACGCCGTTGCCGTACTTACAGGCTCGGTGCTTTTAGGTCTTAACACCAGAATCCTCTATTATATGAACATCCCAAAGATTCAGGCCCAAAATGGGGACTATGACTATGGGCTCATTAAAAGTAATTACGATATACTCATTGATTACCTGAATCCTTTTTACCGTGGAAAGCTTGAGCTCAATGGACTCCCCATGTCTCCCCAAGGTGAATTCCACTTCTATGAAGTCAAGGTTATTTTTGACCTTGTCTGGATCCTTTTCGCCGTCAGTCTGGTCCTTTCGATTTTCTTGTTTATTAAGAGGAAACGCGAAAACCAGCTGGGGTACTTAAAGGGCGCAGCTGCTTTCACCTTTATTCTCCCCCTCCTTCTGGGTATCCCTTTTGTAGCAGATTTCTCCAGAGCCTTTGTGCTTTTCCATGAGATCGCCTTTTCCAATGACTACTGGATTTTTGACCCCACCATCGATCCTGTCATCAGGATTTTACCGGAATGGTTCTTTATGTATGCTGCGTTTCTCATCCTCCTCTACATGGTCCTTCTGGCTCTTCTGACGCTCTTTCTTGGAAAGACCTTTGGAAAAAAGAAGCAGGACGCCTGAATATTTGATAGAATGAAAGAAAGCATATAGAAAACACTATGGTGAAATTGTGAGGAATAGGATATGAACAAGAGTTTAGATGTACCAAGAGAAGCCGTAAGACTGGCACTTACCAGTCGTGAGGAAGAACGGGACTATATAAGGAAGCTGGAAGCCCTGGGCGGAAAAGCAGCCGCAGTGGACATTGGAGGGAACATCTCCATCAGCATCAGCAAGATTCTGGAACGGGCGCTGGTGGCGTCCAAACGCGTGGGACTGATTAAGGAAGAGTATGCGGAAGAAGGCGCTGTCATGGGTGCTGCACGGGATGCTCTCATGCAGGTGCTGGAACGGTCCAACAATCTCAATGTGGGCGGTAAAATCGGACTGGTGCGTATGGGCAATGACCTGGCCGTCTGTATTTATGTAAGCATTGGTCTGCTTCATCTGAATGAATTTGCCATTGGCATCGGCCACAGAACACTAACAGTATAGAAAAACTTGAGAAAGAGGCGCCATCAAGCGTCTCTTTTATTTTGTATGCAAATTTCAGAATCTTTCGATGTAGTTGTTTTCATTTTCGAAGTACTTCGAAAATTATATAATTTTACCTCTGTTTTTTAAAGAATTCTAAAATTGCACCTCATTTTTCACCATTGTTGCAACAAACTCTTGGTTTCACTGAACTTGATAAACTTCAGAACTCTCTATATAATAAGGTAATTCATAATTTGTTCAAGATTATGAAAGAACAGTAGTATTAGGAGGATATGTAGAATGGTAGGAAAGAAAATCGTGGCCCTCGGTATTGTGGCCATGGCCCTTGCAGTGGCAGGGTGCCAGGAAAAAAATGAACTCACTCAAATTGGCATCAATCAGTTTGTGGTGCATGAAGCACTGGATGCTTCAAGACAAGGATTTTTGGATGTGCTCAAGGAGAATGGTTATGTAGAAGGAGAGGACATCGAAATCGACTATAAGAATGCCCAGGGAGAACAGCCCACAGCGCTGGCCATCGCCGAAGATTTTGTAGCAAAGAAGAAAGATCTCATCTTTGCCATTGCAACCTCAAGCGCCCAGGCATCATACAACGCAACGAAAGATATTCCGATTCTCATCACCGCGGTAACAGATCCTGTGGATGCAGGCATTGCGGAGTCCTTTGAGAATCCTGGCAAAAACGTTACAGGAACCTCTGATGGTGTACCTATCGGACCTCAGCTGGAGCTTCTCAAAAAAATACTCCCAGAAGCCAAAACCATCGGAGTCATTTATAACACCTCAGAACCCAACTCCACCTATCAGGTCAATGCACTGAAAGAAGCAGCAAAAGACATGGGCTTCATCGTTAAAGAAGCTGGAATCACAGCTCTTAGTGATGTCAATGCGGTGCTCCCCAGTGTTCTGAAGGAAGTGGATGTGCTTTATACGCCCACAGACAATATGGTCGCTTCGGCCTACGCTCTTATTGTAAAATTAGCCAATGACGAGAAGATTCCAGTCTTCTGCGCAGAAGATGCTGGCGTCAACGTGGGTGGACTCATTTCCGCAGGTGTTGACTACTATGAGCTGGGTAGAGAAACCGGACTCATGGCCGTTGAAATCCTGAAGGGTAAAGAGCCCAAAGAACTTCCCATCTTCGTGGTGAAGAATCCCATCATTGTGTTGAACAAAAATGCTGCGGATTCTTTAGGTATTACCATTCCAGAGGAGATTCTGTCTGCCGCGAAAGTGGTAGGTGAAAAATAATGAGTATTCTCATCAGCATTCTGGAACAGGGTCTGCTTTTTGCAATACTTGTTTTCGGAATCTATATCACATATAAAATTATGGATTTTGCAGACCTTTCTGTGGACGGCACTTATCCACTAGGAGCAGCCACCGCTGCAGTGCTTCTTCTTAGAGGAATGAATCCATGGGTTGCAACACTTCTTGGGGCTTTGACCGCTTCCTTAGGTGGTCTTGTTACAGGAATCATCCATACGAAACTGAAAATCAATGGACTCATGGCAGGGATTCTCGTTATGTTCGGCCTCTACTCTGTAAACCTGAGGGTCATGGGAAAAGCCAACATTGCGCTTTTTGCAGAAACTACAGTATTCACATTGCCGGAAGTATCCATCGGGGGTGAAAACCTCAGCACACTGCTCCTGCTTCTTCTCATCGTGACCGTGCTCATCTTTCTCTATGAAGCCTTCTTCCGAACAAAAACTGGCTTCTTCTTAAGAGCTGTGGGTGACAATGAGGAGATCCTCACTTCCCTTGGTGCAGATGCCCATAAAATCAAAATCCTCGGTCTTGTGACCGCAAACTTTTTAGCAGGCCTCTCCGGCGCTCTTACCGCTCAGTATCAGGGTTTCTCCGATGTGGGCATGGGTACTGGAAGCGCAGTCACCGCTCTTGCTGCAGTCATCATAGGAAGCTCTCTTCTGAAGAAGCTGAACCTCCCTATGACCTCCATCGCTCTTTCTGGTGCTGTGCTCTATAAGGGCATTCTAGTGCTGGTGCTGAGACTTGGACTGGACCCCAACGATTTCAAGCTGGCCACCGCCATCGCGGTGATTCTCGCCATGGGCATGAGCTCCGGGGCTCTCAAAAAAAGACGCAGACAAAGCGCGCTGAAGAAAGAAACCAAAGTGGAAAAAGGAGGTGCCTTCTATGCTAAAGCTTGAAAACTTATCAAAAACCTTTAATCCAGGCACCCCCATTGAAAATACTGTGCTGAAAAATCTCAGCCTCCAGGTGCAGGAAAAAGACTTCATCAGTCTTCTAGGTTCCAATGGTGCAGGAAAGTCCACACTACTTCATCTCATTGCTGGAACCTACGAATCCGATGATGGTCTCATCCTCTTGGATGGACAAGACATCACCTACGAGAAAGCTCATGTGAGAGCAAAGCTTCTTGGTAGAGTCCATCAGGATCCAAGACTCTCTGTCTCTCCTTCCATGACGCTTCTGGAAAATCTCTCTTTGGCCGATGCCAAAGGAGAAAGCTTCAGTCTGAAAAAAGCAGTGAATATGAATAGAATCAGCTACTACAAAGATCAGCTGGCCTCTTTGGGCCTTGGCCTTGAGTCCAAGCTCCACACAAAAATCGGACTCCTTTCCGGTGGTCAGCGGCAAGCAGTGGCCCTCTTCATGGCAGTGATGAAAAAACCGAAGCTTTTGCTTCTCGATGAACATACGGCCGCACTGGACCCCAGAACCTCAGAACTTATTATGAAAGTCACGGAGAGCCTGATCCAAAAAGAAGGCATCACCACCCTCATGGTCACCCATAACATGAATCACGCCTTGGCCTATGGCAACAGACTTGTGATGATGCATGAGGGCGAAATTGTAGAAGACCTCTCTCTGGAAGAAAAGGCAGCACTGTCCTCAAAGGATCTTATTGCCCTCTTCCAGAAAAACGCTCATTCCGTGGAGGACCGTATGGTGCTCCAAGTATAAGCCTCAGCCTCCTAAAATAAGAAAAGACCCTGATGGTTCAGCCGCTTACCTGCCGCTTTACCATCAGGGTCTCTTCTTTTATTTCTGCTTCTTTTCTTCTGGAATTCTGATCTTCTTCTCTCTAGCGTAATAAAACAGATACTGCTGGGAAAAACCAGCAAGATGCCCAAACTTCTCTTTGGCAAAGCTGCGCATTTTTGGAAGACTCCCGGGCTCTGCACCATAAAAATAAACCGTGGCTTTCTTCACCCAGACATCCACAGGAAATGCACCGGTCTTTCCCATGGAGAACAGCATGATGCAGTCCGCCACCTTCATGCCTACGCCTGGAAATCTCATGAGGGCTTTCAGGCACTCCTCCTCTGGAAGATCCGAAATGTATGTCAGATCATAAGAAAAACTCTCCCTCTCTTCAGGGGTCAGCGCTCTCTTCTCTTTCTCTATCTTCAGAAGAGACGCCTCATACACAAGCTTTGCGGTCTTTTCGATGTAAGCTGCCCGATACCCAAGGCCTAATGCCCGAAGCTCCTCTTCTGTGGCTCTGGAAAGCGCTTCTGGCGTAGGGAACGCATAATAAGTCTCTCCCTCATACTGGATGGACTGACCATACTTCTCACTGATTCTTCGGATGCCTTCCCGGATTTTTGGAATCAGATTATTGGAAGAAAGAATAAAGGAGATGAGCGTTTCAAAAGGATCCTGCTTGAGGATACGGATGCCATAGCCAAAAGCCACGGCTTTTTTCAGAAGCGGATCTTTTCGCAGGATCCGCTTCACCTTGCCATAATCTCTGGAAAGATCAAAGTAGTCTTTGAAAAAGACTTGAAACTCTTCTTCTGTGATGCCTAGAAGAACTACTTCATCCTCTACAAGCTTCACTTCCACCACTTTCCCCGCTACGACGCCAAGATAATGGTCCTTCTTTGTATTTCGGCTTGTCCACCGGAAACACTGTCCGCATTCAAAGATCTGCTGAGGATGAAAATGCTTCACGCCTTTTAACGCAATCCCTTTCTCTAAAACCTTCCCTTCTTTATAATCCATATGTTCCTCGCTTTACTTCTCTTTTCCCATCAGATACGCATGAATGCCTTGGGCTGCAGTTTTCCCTGCGCTCATGGCAAGAATCACCGTAGCAGAACCTGTCACGGCGTCTCCACCGGCAAACACACCCTCAAGACTTGTGGCTCCAGACTCCTCTTTCACCAGGATACATCCTCTCCGATTGGTTTCAATGCCTTGGGTGGTGGAGGAAATCAGTGGATTGGGGGACGTTCCGAGGCTCATGATGACACTGTCGCAGGGCAGGGTAAATTCGCTTCCCTCGATCTCCATGGGGCGTCTTCTTCCAGAAGCATCAGGTTCTCCCAGCTCCATTTTCACGCAGACCATGCCTTTCACAAATCCTCTTTCATCCACAAGGATTTCCTTCGGGTTTGTGAGAAGGTTCATCTCGATGCCCTCTTCAATGGCATGATGCACTTCTTCCGCTCTGGCTGGAATCTCCTTTTCCGATCTTCTATAGACAATGCTTGCCTTCGCACCAAGCCTTGCTGCCGTTCTTGCCGCATCCATGGCCACATTGCCCGCGCCTACCACAGCCACATGCTTCCCATGACTGATGGGGGTATCGTAGCCTTCCTGGAAAGCCTTCATGAGATTGGCTCTGGTCAGGTACTCATTGGCGGACATGACTCCATTGGCATTTTCACCCGGGATTCCCATGAACATGGGAAGTCCAGCTCCAGATCCAATGAACACTGCTTCAAATCCTTCTTCTTCAAACAGACTTTCAATGGTCACCGTACGTCCTACAATGACATTGGTCTCGATGGTGACCCCCAGATCCTTCAGAAGCCTGATTTCTTCCTTGACAATGGTTTCCTTCGGGAGCCTGAACTCTGGTATGCCGTAGACCAGCACCCCACCTGATTCATGAAGCGCTTCAAAAATCGTCACTTCATAACCCAGTTTCGCCAGATCTCCGGCACAGGTGAGCCCTGCAGGACCACTGCCCACCACTGCTACTTTATGTCCGTTTGCCGGCGCTTTCTCTATGTTCTTATACCCCGTTTCCATGGCCCAGTCTGCCACGAAACGCTCCAGCTTTCCGATGTTCACAGGTTCTCCTTTGATACCCACAATGCATTTTCCTTCACACTGCTCCTCCTGAGGGCAGACTCTGCCGCAGACTGCTGGCAGGTTACTGGCTTCCCCGATGGTATCCCTTGCTTTGCCTATATGTCCATCCTTCAGTTCCTGGATGAACTTGGGAATGTTGATGGCTACTGGGCATGCGCCCACGCATCTCGGATTTCTGCACTGGAGACAACGCTCTGCCTCCAAAAGAGCTTCCTCATGATTATAGCCAAAACTCACTTCCTTGAAGTTTTTTACTCTCTCTTCGGGCTTTTGTTCCCGAACGGGCACTCTATTTTTCATCATGGGCGATCTCTCCTAAACTGCAGAAGCCTGAATCCTTATGAACATCCTTCTGCTCTTTCTCGATGGTTTTCTTGCCTTCCTGGGACTTGTACATGGACTGTCTTCTCATGGCCTCATCAAACTGGATCAGGTGCCCGTCAAACTCCGGACCATCCACACAGGCAAACTTGACTTCATTTCCCACAGTCACTCTGCAGGCTCCACACATGCCTGTACCATCCACCATGATGGGATTGAGGGAAACGATGGTCTTCAGCTGGTATTCCTTGGTGAGCCTTGCCACAAACTTCATCATGATCATAGGACCGATGGCCACACAAAGATCATAGTTTTTCTCTCCAGCATCCAGAAGCTCCTTCAGCTGGTCTGTGACAAGTCCATGATACCCATAGCTGCCATCATCCGTACAGATATAGAGGTTTTCCGCCACTTCTCTGAACTGCTCTTCAAGAATCAAAGTGTGCCTAGATTTTGTTCCAATGATCACATCCACTTTGATGCCTTTATCCTTCAGCATCTTCACCTGAGGATAAACAGGCGCTGTTCCCACGCCTCCTGCGATGAAGACAATTCTATGATCTATCAGCTTTTCTGCGTCTTCCGTCACAACTTCCGATGGATTACCCAAAGGTCCGACAAAATCTCTGATTTCTTCCCCGGCTTCTTTCTCAGCAAGCTTCTTCGTCGATGCGCCCAGAGTCTGAAAAACAATGGACACACTGCCTTCTTCCCTGTCATAGTCACAGATGGTAAGGGGTACTCTCTCTCCCCTCTCATCCACCTTCACAATGACAAACTGTCCTGGCAGAGCGCTTTTCGCCACTCTTTTTGCTTCAATATCCATCTGGTAGATATTGGGCACCAGTTCTTTTTTCCGTAATATTTTATACATTTGTTTCCCCCAACATATTTCATTTTAGAGCCTGACTCTATCCTTTTTCAGTATACGGACTTCTCACCCTTTGTTCAAGAAAAAACAATGAGCAACAATGAAAAAGAGGTCTCCAACGAGACCTCTTCTTGTGACCTTTTTACTTGTCCAGATCGTTCATGAGATACACCAAAGTCAGAAGACTTTCGCTCAGGTGCACATTCTCAATGGATACATTCTCTGGTACCTGGATGTCAATGGGTGCAAAGTTCCAGATGCCTTTCACGCCATTTGCCACCAGAGTATCTGCCACTTTCTGTGCCACAGTGTGCGGTACACAGATGATGCCGATATCTGTCTTGTTGTTTTTCAGGAACTCATCCATGGTGTCAATATCACTGATTTCGATGTCTTTCATCTTCATTCCAATGAGCTTCGGATTCACATCAAAAATTCCATTAAGGTCGAATCCGAACTTCTCAAATCTTGTGTAGTTTGCCACCGCTTGTCCGATATTTCCAGCACCGATGATGATGGTGCTGTATCTTTTATCCAGCCCCAAAATGGTGGAAATCTCATTATAAAGCTCTTTCACATTATATCCATACCCCTGCTGGCCAAAGCCGCCGAAGCAGTTGAAGTCCTGACGGATCTGGGAAGCAGTAAATCCGATTTTCTCGCTCAGTTCTTTGGAGGAGACACGGTCCACATCATTTCTCAGAAGCTCTGCCAGATGTCTGTAGTATTTTGGTAATCTTTTAATTACGGCCATAGAAATATCTTTTTTCTTGTCCATCCTTACACCTCATCGTTAAATAAATTTCTAACAATATCATACCATAAATCATTTTAAGTTGTGTATATTTTTGTCAAAGAAAATCATCAATTTTAGTATTTTTATGAAATTCTCAGAAATACCCCCATAATGTATCAGGATATTTTCATAATTGTAACAGAAATCTGCATATCTTTAAATTTATTGAAGTTGGAGAAATACTCTCTGTGATTTCTTATCCACTCTCAAGCATTTTTCTCAGTAAAGAACTCCATCTACGCGAAAACCTCTGCCGTAGAAGAGAACTCAAAGCAGAGGCATTTTCTATGATCTTATGGAACTTCTGGCCACTACGGCAGGATTTCTAAAAGTGCATCCAGTACATACTGCTGCTGGTCATCGAAACTGATATCCGGGAGACTGTCGCCTTTCTGGATGCCATAATTTCCGAAACTCGCATGGTTTCCGCCTCGGATCACCACTCCTTCAAAACCTTTTGGCAATCGGTCCTGAGCCTCCTGAAGGCTTTCAAAATCCACCACCTGGTCTTTGTCTCCCACCAGGGAGTACACAGGAAATGGTGCAGAAGATAAATCGGTGTTCCCTGCTGGATAGGAAGCAAGAAGAATCAGACCATCCACTGTATCCATGTTCTTCTGTGCAAAGCTTGATGCAGAGACGCCTCCTAAAGAGTGTCCGATAAGAATCCATGGCATCTCGTCATTCACATAGCTCTTGGCTGCACCATTTTCCAGAATAGACAGCTTGAAGGGCACCTTGACGATCACAGTCTTATAGCCTAATGCAGCAATCTTTCGCGCTAAATGTCCATAAGCACGTTCTGAGACTCTTCCACCAGGATAGATCACAACTCCGCCTTTGGGTGTTGAAGGCGTGAATATGAGATCTCCATTGACTTCTTCAAAGGTAATCCCGTCTCCTGAAACCAAAGCTCCTTCCGCCACCATGGATGCTCGGTAGTAGTCTCTGGCGTACACATAGAATCCAACCCCCATAATAATCAGGAGGATGAGTAGGATTCGTACAATCCGGTCTCTTCTTATTATTTTCTTCTCCACTTCTGTCATATCAATTCCTCACATTCTGTTACTGCTGTCACTTTTTAAATCTGGGCAATCCAGTGCCCTCTACACCAGTATACTGTATTTTAGATAAACCTTTAAGGGTTCCAGTTGGATTTTCTTGTCTTTTTCTTCTCTTTTCACAAACTCGTTGCTAAGTTCTTGAAATGTCAGAGCCTATTGTTCTGTCCTGTGCTAAAATAGAAGCAATAAGAGATAAAGTTTGGTGAAATCATGAAAAAGAGAGTCCTTGATAAAGATCACTATATATTTTTGGATAAACCTCCAGTCAGTCTCTATAAAGAAGAGGATAACGGTGAAAGAAAGACTGAAATTGAAGCCTATATGGCATCTTTACGCACGTATATGATTTCTCTGGAATCCCTCTCCAAAGAGCATTTTTCCAGAGACGAGCTCAACCTTCACTTGAATCTGGCACTGATTCTTCTTTCAGAGGAAAAGCTTTTGGCCAAAACAAAAGAACTGAAAAGAATACCTTTAAAAGTTTTTTCTTCCATGGTGGAAGAGCCGCTTTTCGAACTAAAAAAACGTCAGAAACATATTCTGGCATTAACGCTTCTCTTGGAGCCAGGTGCTTATCCGAAGCTTCAGAAGACCCTCCACTTTGGTGCTGTAGAGGAAAAACGGACCACCCCCATCGATGGAAAAGATCATACCGGAATCGTTCTGAAACGAAGGGGTGGGTTTGCCTATATTTTGTCCAATGATGGTGCTTTCTATAAAATCCGGGATGCAGGCTCCGATGTCGGAAGCCTTGGTTTTGGGCAAAAAGTCAGAAGAAAGCCAAATGTGGTGAAACCGCTTCTCTTTCTCCTCATCCTTGCCATCCCCTTAGGATTCTACTACAACTCTCTACAGAAAGAAATCGAGCGTACGGTCATCATCAAAGCTGTTGGGGAAGTGACACTGAAATTCAACTCCTTCGGACATCTTGTGGATGCCTTCGGAAACAACCCCAAAGGAAGAGACTACATCGAACGGGCAAAATTTGATGATCTCAGTCTGGATGCCGCTGTGGGAGAAGTGCTGGAACAGGCCTACATCAGTGAAACCATTCAGGAACGTAGCACTGTGGAGATTCTCATCTCAGGGAAACCTCTTGCCAAAGACTACTTTCATGAAGGTGCAACCAAAGACCGTATTGTCAGCTATCAGATTGAGGCGAAGATCAATGACAATGGATCTTTCCTTTTTACGGAGTGATCCGATTATAATGAAGAATAAAAAAGTGTCCCGGATCTACATCATAGATCCGGGACCATCTTATTTCTCTAGCTGTTCACTTCAGTCTTTATTTGTTGTAAAGCTCTTCGAAAGAACCTTCATCAAATCCAACCATGTACTCTTCATCTACAAAAATTGTAGGCACACTACGCACGCCAAGAGCCAGAAGTTCTTTTCTGAAAACTGGATCAGAAGTGTTCTTCTCCTCATAGGAAATGCTGTTGGCATTGAAGTATTCCTTCGCCAAATCGCAGTAGGTACAGGTATTGGATGTGTATATGACAACCTTTTTACTCATTTTCTTCTCCTCCAAAGTCAAAGTCTTTGCCGGAAAAAGAATCTTCCGGTATCTTTATTGTACCGTACCTATTGAATTTTGTCCAATTTATCTTTGGTGCAATGAGATCCCTTCCGCTCCCTCTTCCTGAAATTTGGTCACGCATGCCTCGCAGACACAGGCCAGATTTCTCGCCTCTTCAGGCACCAGAAGAAGCAGGCCATCAGGGAAAGAGACAGTGGTGCACCAGCAGGTGGTTGGATCTTCTCCGCTGACCATGTGACAGTGGTTTTCTTTGTGGCAAATGGGACAGATTCCGTCATTCATCGTATAACCTCCAAGACAATGTTTACTTCCTTTCATCTTATGCTCTTTTTCCCATCTTCTCAACATCCCTTGGGAAAACATGCCGTTTCGTGTATAATATCATTTTAGATGAAGTAAAAGAAATGAAAAGGATGGAGTTCCATGGAAGAGAAAAGAATCAACAAAGCCATCTCTGATACGGGTTTCTGCTCCAGACGGGCAGCGGACAGTTATATAGAACAAGGCAGGGTCACCGTCAATGGAGAAATTGCGGTCATGGGTTTGAAAGTCACAGAGAAGGATGAAATACGAGTGGATGGAAAGCTCGTCGACAATAAACCGCCTTTGGTATACATCGCTCTAAACAAGCCAAGAGGGATTGAATGCACCACCAACAGAAAGGTTCGAAACAACATTGTGGATTTTGTAAAACATAAAGAAAGGATTTTCCCTATTGGACGACTGGATAAGGACTCTGAAGGGCTTATTCTTCTCACCAATGACGGAGACATCGTCAACAAGATTCTCCGCGCAAGAAACAACCACGAGAAAGAATATATTGTCACGGTGAACAAACCCATGACAGACTCTTTTTTAAGGGGTATGGGTGGGAGAGTGCCCATCCTGGATACCTACACGAAAGAATCCAAAATAGAGAAGCTGGATGAGAAGACATTCCGGATCATCCTCACCCAAGGACTCAACAGACAGATCCGAAGAATGACAGAATACTTTGGGTATAAAGTGGTGACACTTAAGAGAATCCGTATTATGAACATAGAGCTTGGAAAGCTGGCTCTTGGAAGATACCGAAATCTTTCTCCCATGGAGCTCTCTCAGCTCAACGATCTTCTCGAAGATTCCTGTAAGACCATAGACTGATTTTTTTCAGTCTATGGTCTTTCTTTTAACTCAGTTTTAACATGATGAAAATATCATCAAAATAAAAACCGTACAATTGTTCACTTATGCACATTATTCACAAACTCCTGTGGATAACTTGTGGAATTCCTGTGGTTTCGAGGGGATTAATTGAATTTTACACAATATACACCCCTATTCAAGAAATAGTTTTCCACCTTATCCACAGGTTTACCCACAATTCCACTGATTTCATGTGAGTAACATGTGTAATTCATAGGTACAAGCTGTATTTTCTGTGGAAACTTGTTCTTGAATATCTTTTGTCAGAAATCTTAAAACTGTTTCAAGTAAATTGCCTCACTTTCAGAACTGCACTTCATTTTTGTCAAAAAAACTCTCCGTTTTCCAGATTTCCAGAAAACGGAGAGACTTCTATAGGCTGTTCAGATGATTCAGTTTTTAAAGAATTCCATTGAGGCCGCTCAGTGCAAGTACAGCCAATGCTGCATAGACCAGAAGGATTGGAAGGCCTTTGAATGCTTTAGGTGTATGTGCTACAGAGAGTCTTTCCCTTACTGCTCCATACAGGATGAAGGCAAAGAGAAGACCCAGTGGAGCTCCGACTGCTGTAACCAGTACTGGCAGGATCTCTTGAGCGTCATTTGCAACAGTTCCCTGTAGAAGGAATTCCATTCCTTCTGCGCCAGTCATCAACAGAAGATAGAGTATCGCTGAGTTTGCTGACAGAAGTGGAAGAATCTTCTTCACTCTTTCATACATCTCAGGCTTTACTTTCTTCACACCAGACATCACAAGCGCTGTGGACACAAGAATCAGGAGAACATAAACCAAAAGATTCAGTACGCCCAGTTCAAATAATGTTCCTGCGAAGTACCCAAGAATGCTGGATATGGCCATAACAAGTGCTGCAGAAACTCCTATGCAAAGAATTTCTCCTTCCTCTTCTCCAAAATGAGCCAGCTGCCCCAGTCCCACAAGCTTTGTCAATGCAAGATTATTGATCAGTATTGTACCAAGAAGAATCGGTAATATATTTTCCATTTTACTTACCTCCCTTGTCGTTTCCGGACTTGCCAATGGCCTGGAACAGTCCGCCAACAAACGCTGTCATCAATAATGCCCCCGTGGAGCCTGCAAACAGGCTCAAGGTGAACTGCTGTGGAATGATATTGAAACTAAAGAGTTCCGCACCATTAAGCGGGTTCAGAAGGGCGATGCCTCCAGTCACTGCAAGTTCTCTTAAGAACGCTACCGCCAGTAAAGCGACCACATAGGCACAGCCAGCCAGCAGCGCGTTTTTCATATTTTCTCCAAAGGATGTCCCTTCTGTCAGTGATCCGCTGGCAAAAAGAATCAGAGAGTTCACAGCCATCAGAGGAATAAAGATGCCCACTTCAGAAGCAATGCCAGGCATATACGCCAGTGCAAGAAGCTCTCCCAGTTTGGCAAGGAATGCGGAAAGTACAAGACCAACCGGAATCATCATCTCTGAAGGTGTCACTTTACGAAGAAGTCCACCCAGAACTCCTGCAAGAATCACCAGAACGAAGATCAAAAGTCCCATACCAAGGGCTGTTGTCACGCTTCCTGTCACTGCAAGGGCTGTGGTGAGTCCTAGCGCCAGAGACAGAACAGGATTATTTCCGAAGAAACCTGTTTTTATATTATTTAATTTATTCATGCTCTTCTCCCTCCTACTTGTTCGCATTCAGCGCTGCGAGAATTGCATTGATGACGGATGTGCTGGATATCGTTGCCATCGACACCGTATCCGCTTCTACAGATGGATCTGCATAAGATAGATTCTCAAACTGCTTTGCGAAATCTTCATGGAGGACTTTATCTCCAATTCCCTTGGTGTCATTCACCTCAAGAACTTCAACTTTCACAATCACCTGATTTGCAGGATCCAAAGTAATCTTCACAACGTTTGGCTTTGCACCATCATACTGCTCGATGACAGCATATCCTGCCGCTTCCACTGTATAAGTGACATTTCCGCCTTCTTCCACAGTGTCAATGATAACGCCCTGTCTGGATTCAGAGACATCTTCTCTGAATATGGGCAGTTTAGCCCCAAACTCCAGTGGTGGAGCCACTGGTTCAGGCGCAGCGCCTTCTCCATTGTCTTCAATTCCCATCATGGCATTAAAACTTGCTCTAGCCGCATCAATGGCATCCACCACAGCTTTGGAGCTCTTAGTGGAACCTGAAATGGTAGCAATGCCGTCTACAGAGGTCTTTCCAACCACAGAACTGACGAAGGCTTCTTCTCCCACCTGGCTTCCGTATCCAGGGGTATCATTGAGATTAATGATCTCATACCCAACGATGTTGCCTTCTAAATCAAACCCTAGAGCAAAGGTAATCACATCAGCAAATCCCTGATTTTCCAGAATGTATACAAATCCGCCGTTGTCCTCGTCTTCGAACAGCTTTTGAATCAGTCCAGTTTCATCTGTAAATTCTTCTTCTTCAAAATTCTTGGACTCCGGAAAAATCTTTTCCAGAATCTCCTTATACTCGCCGCTTCCTGCTGCTTCAATGAGCGGTCTCAGCTGTGCATCTGCAAATAGAAGCACGCCGCCCGCAATGAGAACAGTAGCCAGTAAAACAACGAAACCTTTCATGTTTTTCATCTCTCTGTCCTCCCTTACTTATTCAGTGTTTCAAAAGCAATACGTACTGCCTTTGTCACAGATGTGGATGATATGGTTGCACCAGAAACCGCGTCTACCCCAGCATTCTTGTCCTCAAAGGAGATGCCTTTGAACTGGTCAAGGAATGAAGCGTCATCAATTCTGTCTCCAAGTCCCGGTGTATCATTCACTGAAACGATGGCAACACTTTCTACGGTATTGGTGTCTTTATTGATCTTCACTTCAATTTTATTAGGCTCTCCGCCGGACTGGATGGCATAATATCCAGGCGCAGAAAGAACGAAGGTCACAACGGATCCCTCTTCGGTCTGTTCCAGCACTTCTGGAAGATTGTCCTGACTGTCTGTGAATATACCAAGGCCGCCCCCTTCTCTTGGGAACTCAATGGCTTTAGGCTCAAGACCGTTTCCAGCCATGAAAGTCAGAAGGATTCCAGCAGCAAATGTGACTGCGATGGATACAGAGTACTTCTTCACAGAATAGATGGACCATCCGTCTGTGAGCTTATCAATAAGTGGAGAAACCATGTTCATAATAAGAATGGCAAATACAACACCACCTGGAAGGCTTGCCTGCAGTCTGATGATGACTGTCAGTGCAGCAAGACCAATGGCATAAATGATTCTTCCACTGATGGTGGTAGGATTGGTTACTGGATCTGTTGCCATGAACACCGCACCGAAGACTAGTCCTCCTGCCAGTACATGGAACATGGGGTACCACATACCTACACCGTTGACCAGTGCGATGATGGTGGTGAATACAAATACAGATCCGATATATACTGCAGGAACCTTCCAGTCCAGAACCTTTCTGTAAGCAAGATATGCACCTACAAGAAGGATGAGCAGCGCACTGGTTTCACCAATGGCACCAGGATACCATCCCAGAAGAAGATTGCTGAGTCCGCCGAACTGCTCCAGAAATTTCTCTGTCACAGCAGCATCTTTGATGAGCCAGCCTGCATTTGCAATAGAGGAGATGGGTGTTGCGCTGGTTGTGACATCTGCCACAGTGGATCCCATCAGGGAGGCAAAAATCACGGCACGTCCTACACCAGCTGGATTAAAGATATTATGTCCGAATCCGCCAAAAATCAGCTTTCCTACGAAAATAGCAAAGAATGACGCTACCCCGATGGCAAAGTATGTGGTAGAAATCGGTACGGTTAAAACAAGAATGATTGCTGTAACCAGCGGGAAAGAGCTTTTCACGTGTTTTACGATGTTCTTTTTGGTTGCCAATGCAAATACTGCTTCTGTCAGCAGCGAAACAACAATGGCTGTCACCATAAGAAGCACGCCATGAATGACATAGTCCATACCATACTCCTGGAAATAGAACACCATGGAGAAGATAAAGACTACAAGAAGTCCAACGGTGAGCTCAGCCATGACACTCTGGGTGCTGTGGTCTTTGTCTCTATTGTTTGGAGACACTTTGGTCAAAAATTTCATTGATACTGTCCCCCTTACTTCTGCGCTGCGGCTCTTAAGAGTGCTTTACCACGTCTTACGCCTTCAGTCACTTCGATTTTAGATGGGCATACATATGTACACATGCCGCATTCGATACACTGGTCTGCACGGAGCTTTGTAAGAAGCTTCACATCCCCTGCTTCTTCCGCATTGTTGATTCTTACTGGAAGAATCCCTGCAGGACAGTGGTCATTACATCTTCCGCATCTAAGACAAGCAATGGCCTCGTCTTCATCAGGCTTCAGAATGGTGATGGCATTGGACGCGGAATTGATTACAGCACGATCAGTGGAGACAGTCTTACCCATCATAGGTCCGCCGCCCACAATACGTACTTCATCATAAGCATATCCACCGATTTGCTCTATGATTTCCTGAACAGATACCCCTACAGGCACACGCACGTTGGAAGGATTCTTCACTGCATCACCGGAGATGGTGCAGATTTTCTCAATGATTGGCTTTCCATATCGCAGAGCTTCGGAGAACGCGATGGCTGTGGTGGCATTGTTCACAATGACGCCTATTTCTCCTGGCAGCTTGTCATATCTCTTCTTGAAGACTTCATAAATAAGGGTTCTTTCCCAGCCCATGGGATACTGGTCCGGAACTTCTTCCACGAAGAGTCCTTCTGTATCCTTCACAGCTTCACGAACCTTAGCTATGAGATCTTTCTTTGTTTTCTTGATGGCTATGAGCGCCTTCTTGGCACCAGACATCTTCAGCATGGTCTTGGTTCCATAAACCAGTTCTTCCACCTGATTGTCCATGATACGATAGTCCGCTGTGATGTATGGCTCACATTCTACTGCGTTGATCAGCAGAGTATGAATGCCTTTGGCCCCTTTATACTTCACATAAGAAGGGAAGCCAGCTCCACCACACCCAACGATTCCGGCATTCATCATGAATGTCACCAGTTCTTCTACAGAAGCTTTTTCAGCATCTATAGGCTCGAAGGGTCTCTCAAATGTATTGAGTCCGTCATTTTCAATGACAACATGGTCTATTACTCTTCCTGTTGTATGCTCCAGTTCTTCAATACCCAGAATTTTACCGGAGACGGAGGAGAAGATAGGCACCTTGAAATGGTCATCACGCTTTGCAAGCATTGTGCCTGCTTTCACGGTATCCCCTGCTTTCACAAGTACATCTGTACATGCCATCAGCGGTATATAGACCTTCTTACCGGCCACGATGTTCTTTACTTCACCATGGCTTGTCAATTCTTTGTGCCCATTCAAATGTAATTTCATGGGCCCGATTAATATTGACATACTGTTCACCCGACCTTTCAGAATTTCGTTAATAATTAAACCAAGAATGAAACAGCTCCCGATTCTCTTTATCATTCTCTTACAGTTCCTGAATAATTATAACATAAAACTCAAATATTGAAACTTCAATATGCCTTGCATATCAGGATTTTTACTCCGGATTCGACAAGAAATTACCATCTTTTTTGTGAAGTTCTTAAAACAAACCTTTACACAAATTTAGTATAATATTATCAAAGGTTTTGACAGTATTTAACAATCTAAATTTTAGATGTTAATTTGTTAACTTTCTTTAAATAAAATAACAGATTCATGGTAGAATCTCTTGAACAATACCTATTCAACAAAGGAATACTGAAAACTTTACTTTTTTTGCGCCTTATAGCCTTTTCCATTTTCATAATTTTACTACGGACTCCGAAAACGAAACTCCAGATTCTGTTTTCTCTCAGCCATGGTATAATATAAGGAAAGAACACAGAGACAACTCTGTTTTATGGAGGATTTTATGAGAATAGGTATAGGTTATGATGTACATAAACTTGTGGAAGGACGCGATCTGATCATCGGTGGTGTGAAGATTCCCCACGATAAAGGACTGCTTGGACACTCCGACGCGGATGTTTTGACCCACGCCATTATGGATGCGCTTCTTGGAGCAGCAGCTCTGGGTGACATCGGCACCCATTTTCCTGATACCGCAATCGAATATAAAGATGTGGACAGCTTGGTTCTTTTAAAGGAAGTAAAAAAGATGCTGAAAGAGCGTTCTTATAAAATCATCAATATTGATGGCGTAATCATTGCGCAGGAACCCAAGATGAAACCTCATATCCCTGCCATGAGGAAGATCCTTTGCGAAGTACTGAACCTTCCGGAAGACCAGATCAATATCAAAGCCACCACGGAAGAAGGTCTTGGCTTTACTGGAAGCAAAGAAGGCATCTCATCTCAAGTGGCCGTACTCATTGACAAAAGATTCTAACCAGTAAAGTTCCAGATAGGGAGGTACGGAATGGAAAGACTTTATCAGAACATCTCCAAAAGAAAATCCACGCGAAAATTCAACATGGATGCACTGGATCCTTCCTCCATGGAACGGGTGGAACAAGCACTTCAGGATATTCCTCAGCTTTTTGAGAATCTCTCTGTATCTTTTATCCTAGTAAAAGATGGAGAGCACTTCATGGAAAAAGGCACCAGCATCCTGGGCGCATACACCAAAGTGAAGTCTCCACATTACCTGGTGGTGGCCTGTAAAGAAGCCTCTGGATTCCGGCAGGCCGCGGGCTACTCCATGGCGCATGTGCTCTTGACACTTAATGATTTAGGCATCGCCACCTGCGTCACCTATCCAGGTGTGGATCTCAAGACCATTGAGCAGTTTGCTCCACTGGGAGAAGAAGAGGTGCCCATTCTTTTCATCGCCTTTGGCAACCCAGAGGATCCATTGTCTCTTTATCCCAAAGCGGATTATTATAAGAGACGTTCCTATAAGGACATCCTCATCCAGGGGCCAGTAAAAAGAAAGTACAAGTTCATTCTGGAAGCTGCAAGACTTGCTCCATCCTCCTTCAACACCCAGCCCTGGAGGTTTGCAGTGGATGGGCATAAAATCCATCTGCTTCGGGTGAAGCTAGGGTTTATCAAAAGCAAACTTTTTTCTTCCCTGAATAAGATTGATATGGGACTCGCTCTGGGCTTCATGGTCATAGCCCTCAAAAGCAAGGAGATGAAATTTAGGCTGATGAAAGATCCTGTGATCTATGAAGGCATGGAATATATGATCACAATTGAGATAAAAGAGTAAAAGAGTAGATATCTATTTTACGGGAGGCGAAACAAATGATTCCAGTCAACAAGAAAAAGCTCTTTTTTCTAGCACTTTTCCTTGGCACCCTGCTCTTTATGAAAGCATCGGAAAAGCTTCTGACAGAGAACCCTATAGAGTAAGATTTCAACCAAACATATAAAAGAGTACAGTATCTGTGTGAGAATCACATAGATTACTGTACTCTTTTAGCGTGTATTCTGATGCGCCTACGCTTCAAAAAGGCCTTCTTTCAGCGTGATGGTCAGTTTTGCATTTTCTTCGGTCACCTCATAAGAGAGCTGGTGCTTCTCTCCATCCAGTTCAATAAAGGACATGGCGGAAAGAAGATCCCGGTCCATGAGAAAATGCACGGAATAAAGATTCCCCTGTCCTACTCGGAGGAGTATGGAAGAGACTTTAAAAAATTCCATCTCAATCTTATATTTGAGAATCAGGGGTCTTCCTTCATTATCGAGAAAATAGTCCTTATCACCTTCTCGATCTTTCACGCTGCGCAGATGATAGTTCCCTTGGATCAGCTGTTCCAGTTCGTACATTTAAACCATCCCCCTTTTAATCAGCTGCGTTTCACAGCCTGTCTTCTCCTTCATTATAGTCCACCGTATCTCCAAAATGTTTCTTCTCTTAAGATATTTACAAAAAGTGCAAAAAAAAGACAGGAGGTGCCTCTATCTGCACTTCTCCTGTCCTGTTCTGATTAGTATGCTTTACCCCAATACACCATGGTGTCTGTTTCTTTTCCACAGCAGATGCAGGTGTCTGCCACCTTCTCCTGTTCAAAAGGCATGCATCGGGAGCTGAGTCCATAAACTTCCTTGATCTTCTCTTCGCAAGCCAGCTCATTACACCACATAGCCTTGATAAAACCAGGCTTATTGTCCGCTGCATCTCTCATTTCTTCAGGAGTGGTCACAGTTGTGGTCATTTCTTCCTGTCTCTTCACCGCTTTCTCATAGAGCGCATCGTGAATCTCATTCAGCAGTGCTGGAATTCTTGCTTCCAGTTCATCCATGGATACAATCATCTTTTCACGGGTGTCTCTTCTTACAAGAACCACTTGATTGTTTTCAATGTCCTTAGGGCCTACTTCCAGTCTTAGTGGCACACCCTTCATCTCATACTCACTGAATTTCCAGCCTGGCTTCTTGTCGGAAGCGTCCACCTTCACACGACACACACCTGAAAGCTTTTCGCGAAGCTCTTCCGCTTTTTCCAGAACACCTTCCTTGTGCTGAGCCACAGGGATGATCATGAGCTGTGTTGGAGCCACTCTTGGTGGCAGAATGAGTCCTGAATCGTCACCATGAACCATGATGATGGCACCAATGACTCTTGTGGAAAGTCCCCAGCTGGTCTGATGCACATGACTAAGTTTACCGTCTTTTCCGGTGTAACGGATGCCGAAAGCTTCCGCAAACCCTTTTCCAAAGTTATGGGATGTTCCAGACTGAAGAGCCTTTCCATCGTGCATAAGCGCCTCAATGGTATAGGTGGCTTCCGCCCCTGCAAACTTCTCTTTGTCTGTCTTTCTTCCTTTTACTACTGGAATGGCCAGAAAGTCTCTGAACATATCCGCATAGACATTCAGCATCTTGATGGTTTCTTCCTGCGCCTCTTCTGCAGTCTCATGGATGGTATGACCTTCCTGCCAGAGGAACTCTGAGGTTCTCAGGAAAGGCCGTGTGGTCTTTTCCCATCGGATGACGCTGCACCACTGGTTGTATTTCTTTGGCAGGTCATTATAAGACTGCACAATGTTTGCAAAGTGCTCACAGAACAGGGTCTCTGAAGTAGGTCTGATGCAAAGCCTTTCAGTAAGAGGCTCAGATCCCCCATGGGTTACCCAGGCCACTTCAGGAGCAAATCCTTCCACATGGTCCTTCTCCTTCTGAAGAAGACTCTCAGGAATCAGCATAGGCATATAGACATTCTCATGCCCCGTTTCCTTGAACTTCTTATCCAGATACCCCTGAATGTTCTCCCATAGGGCATAGCCATAAGGTCTTAGAATGACAGCACCTTTGACGCTGGAATATTCGATGAGTTCTGCTTTTTTCACGATGTCTGTGTACCACTGCGCGAAGTCCACATCCATAGATGTGATGGCTTCTACAAGCTTTTTGTTGTTGTTCATTACAATACCTCCCACAAAATAAATGAAATAAAAAAAGAAGGCTCAATAAAAGGGGCCAAATCTCTTCGGCGGTACCACCCTTATTGATACTTCTCCTAACGTATCCACTCTAAAGTATAACGGCTTTCCCCGCTCAACTGGTTGAGAAACTCCAAGACAGGTTCCGGAAACTTTCCTTGAGGGCTTTCACCAATCCCCTCTCTCTAGGAAGGCAGGTTTTCCGTACTGGTTCTTATCATCGTTTATATCATATAAATTCTATAGGAAATTCCACTTCCGGTCAACTGCTTTTTTGAAAGAGGTCTGCACAGATGCTTCCAGGTCCCTCTGCTTCTCCACTGAACGGATCCTCAATCAAAATAATCCGGTGAGGCTACGTCAGAATCCACCAGCTTTTATACCGGGGATCCAGATAGAGTGTATGTCTCTCTTTCAGTCTTTTCCTCTTCGCCCGGACGAAAAACGTCTTCTCGGTGAGGCCGTTATTATGCTCTTCCAGAACATAGTAAATCTTCTCAACATCATACACATAGTAGGTGGCATTCTCCACAGAATAGACGCGGAACTTCAGTGGATACACTTTCCCATCTTTATAATACGAGATTACTTCACAAGGCCTTCGAAAATCCTGCAGGTACATGAAATCACCATCTTTACTTTTTGATTTCATTTTAGAACACATGTTCTATATAGTCAAGAGCAAGAATACAACACAATATGTGGTGTGCCTCGAAAAACAATCCACAACATATTGTGCACTATGTGCATAACTTTACAAAAAAAAGAGAGCTTCCGCTCTCCATTGTTTATTGCAAGTAGTTCATTGGATTTACAGCTGTGCCATTCTTTCTGATTTCAAAATGAAGATGGCTTCCAGTGGATCCTCCTGTACTTCCCATTTTCCCAATACTCTGTCCTTGTGTCACAACATCTCCGACACTCACAGAAATTCTGCTTAAATGAGCATAGGCTGTTTCCATACCATTTCCATGTCTGATCACAACAAGGTTTCCATAAGTACCTTTGTATCCGGCAGAGATCACCTTGCCGTTTTGGGATGCTGTGATGTTTGTGCCCGTGCTGTTCGCCAGATCAATTCCTGAATGCATTCTTCTGGTTCTGGAGATCGGATGGATTCTGTATCCAAAGGGGCTGGTCAATCTTCCTGCTGTGGGCCAGATAAAGGTAGTGGATTTTCTCACGGCCTCTTCTTTTTCAATCTGCTCTTCCAGTGTGACTTTTTCCACACTGAGGGCAGACAGTGTCACAGAAGCCTCAGAGGAAACTCTCTGAGCTTCCGTCACTACGTTTGTGTACTGCTCTTTCTTAGTCATTTCTGAGTTCACCAGAGCTTCCACCTGAAGAAGATTTTCTTCAATCTCTGCTTTTTTCAGCAGCAGCTCTTCTTCAATTACGCGGTAAGTATCCTGATGCAGATACTGATTTTCATAGGTCTCATACACTTCAAGTTCTCCATGAATCAGTGCAGTCCTTTCTGCTTCTTCAAGTACCGTATAGGCTCTTGCAATGGTCAGCACCGCTGCTTGAAGCAGGTTCGAAGGCTTCAGCTGGTTAAGGAGTCCAATTCTCTCATCCACCGCTGCTTTTTCTTCTGTCAGGAACTCAATGCGGTCCTGCAATGCAGAAACTGCCTGTCCAATGGTTTCAATTTCATTTATTCTGGTTTCAACCAAACGTTCATTTTCACTTTTAACTTCTTCCAAGGTCTGTATTTGTGCAACAACTTCATTTAGTTTTGCTTTACTGCTTTCATCTGCCAGTACCCTTACTTTCGGGAAACTGCCCACAGCAAAAATCACCAACGCAGCGGCAATCGCTTTATTCCAAGGCTTCATGTTTATTCCTCCATCATCTTCATACGACTTTTTTATAGTACGTCTTTTTTGTAAAGAAAATATGAAGAGAATTAAACATTTTGTAGCAAAAAATTAAAGGCAGTCTTTACAACTGCCAAAAGCCCCTAAATTCAATGGGTTCTGTAACCAATTTGTTTCCAGTATCCCCTTAAAAAATTAAGCGAGATAAAAGAATGTGAAGAAATAATGTAGAAGACTGCCGCCTAAAATGAACAAATGGAAAAGTTCATGAAAGCCCAGCACCTTGGAAAAGTTCGGTTTCTTGATCATATAGATGATGCCTCCGATGGAATAAAGAATTCCCCCAAAGAGAAGCAGCAGGAATCCCCCCTGTGGAATACTTGCATACACATCCCCAATGAAGAAAATGACCATCCATCCCATCATCAGGTAAAAGAGCGTATACAGCACTCTGGGAATGCCCGGAATGAAAATTTTCGACAAAATCCCAAAGAGCGCAATACCCCAGACAATGCTTAGTATGAGTACTCTCTGCTGTCCTTCAAGAACCATAAGACACATGGGTGTGTAGCTGCCTGCAATCAGCACATAGATCATGCTGTGATCCAGTTTTTTCAGCTTCTTAATGACTTTTTCACTGCCATTATAACTGTGATAAATACCGCTGGCCAGGTACAGAAGAACCAGGCTGAGTCCGAATATAATAACACCAACGATACTCTTCACTGATGCTTCTGTCACTATTCTATGGACCAGCATCACAATGGTTCCTATAAAGAAAAAGATCGCCCCTCCCAAATGTGTCCAGGCATTCACAGGCTCTCTCAGTTTGCTTTTTTTCATGTATATCCCTCCATCTAGTTTTAATAACTATGTGTTGTCTTATTTGTATTATACCGCAGCTTCCATAAAATGCAATATTGAAAATGTGAATTGTATCTATTATGATGATGTTATGTAGTTTTGAAAACAAGATAAGGAGATGAAGCTATGCTTGAAAATTCCTTTCCCCAGCTCCCAAAAGTGGAAGCTCTGCCGGATTTCGGCCTCTATATGGATCAGGTCATGACTCTCATGGAGAAACAGTTTCCAAAATGGCCACTGACCAAAACCATGATCAATAATTATACCAAAGACAAAATACTTTTCCCTACAGAAAAGAAAAAATACTCCAGAGAGCATCTCATGATGCTGTCTCTCATCCAGATTCTTAAAAGAACCCTGACACTGCCCCAGATCAAGACCCTCCTCTCTCCTCTCAGCAAAGAACTGGAAAAGGGAGAAACTGCCACTCTTTACACTCTTTATGGATCTTTTCTTTCCCACTACCAGAGTACGCTCACTGCTGCGTCTGCTCTTTCCGCTTCTGTTGTGGCAGAGAGCAATCACAGTGAAAGCCTAGTCTATCTCTATGCACTCCTTTCAAGCTACTTCCAGAACCTTGCTGAAGAACAGGCTAAATCTTCTAAAAGCCTTTTATGACAACATTTTCAGAGGAAGTGTTCACAATTTTTTATCTTGCACTTCATACAGACTTTTCATCCGTCCCGTACACTTAGACTAAATCCCATAACAATCACGGATTTAGAAGTTGAGATGAAATGAAGGCGATTAGATGAAAACAATAGAACTTGGTGCAGTGCACCTCAATGTAAACAACTTAACCAACATGAGAGAATATTATGAGCATCTTGGGCTCACTGGTAAAATGGAAGACGGAAAAGTAGTGCTCTATGCAGACGACCGTCCTCTTCTTGTTCTACATGAAACCCACAAAACTAGACGTCACGAGGTGGGTCTTTATCATTTTGCCATTAAAGTCCCCACGAGAGGTGATTTCGGGGATTTTCTTTATCATGCAGCAAAAACAAGAATTCCCGTCACCGGATTCTCTGACCATTATGTGTCAGAAGCTGTATATCTGACAGATCCTGAAGGAAACGGCATTGAAGTTTACTGGGATAGGCCTCAAGAAAAGTGGATGAAAGATGGGACTCTCCATATGTCCACAGAAGTGATGGACATAGATGGTGTCCTCAAATCAAGGTATTCCAATGAATTCATAAAATTCCCAAAGAATACAGTCCTCGGACATATCCATCTTCATGTTCTGGATTTGGAAGCTTCCTCCCGGCATTACAAGGAAACCCTGGGACTTGCGAAAATGTTTGATTATCCCAGTGCAGGCTTTTATTCCAGAGATGGATACCACCATCACATCGCCATGAATCTTTGGCTGCCAGGTTCTCCAAAAGAAAAGGAAGACCATTATCCTGGAATTCATTCATTTACCCTCTATCTGGAGCCCTCCATCTATGATGCACTCTATAAGACAGAAAGCTACAAAATGGTCCACCGGGACCCCAGTAACATTCTATATGAAGTGCACCGGGGGTTTATCAGATAACAACCACCCTTTTGCTTCCTCCTATTTGAAATATACTTTCTCTTTTTTGTATATTTCAAATATTTTAACCCCGAAGACACCTGTCTTCGGGGTTCTCCTTTTCTTTAGGGTTTGCTTTCATTGATATAGGCTGTCTGGATCATTTCCTTGATATACCCTTTTCTGTAGGCATTCACCAGCTGCAGAAGATCTTCCACCTGGGACTTCAGTTCATATCCTGTGTCCGTATCAGCCACCCGTCTTCTGCTGGTGACGCTTTCAAGAACCATCACCGTGGAGACGATGTCCTTCTCCTCCATAATGGCTTTCTTGGTGGATTCAAAGGGCTCATGACTCACAAGATTCATGCCATGAGAATTATAGATGAGGGTGTACCCGGCAATACCAGTTTCCTTCTGATAAGCTTTGGCAAATCCGCCATCGATGACCAAAAGCTTCCCTCCTGCTTTGATGGGACTTTCTCCCTTCATAACCTTCACAGGAACATGACCGTTGATGAGATGGGAGGTTTCAATATCAAGACCGAAATCCGCCAGGATCTTTTCAATCCATTTTATATTTTCACGGTCCTTATAGTAGGGATTCTTCTCTTCCGCATGGGTTTCCTTCTCTTCTATATAATAGCGTTCGAAGGTCGCCATCTTTTTCTTCCCAAAGAGTGGTGATGCAGGTCCACACCAGAGATACCACATGGCATCCAGTCCCTTTTCCCGAAGAACTGGATCATTATTGAAGTATCCTTGCCTCGCCAGTCTCTCCAGTTCATCCAATGCTCTTTTCCCGTGGTATTCTTCTCCATCAATCATGATGGGCATGAAGTCACCATTGGCCTCCATGGGAATGCAGCCATGCAAAAGCAGATTGCCGTTGAACACCTTGTACATGCTGCCCTTTGAATAGAGAAGCTTCACGTGGTCATTGAGCCTTAAAGAGTTCATAAAGCTTCTCTTCAAGCGATCCACAATCTCCTTCTCCTCTTCTGTGAGGATAAAAGGATTCTTGGGGTCTATGGTTGGGAACTCCTTGGAATTGAGAGCGTACTCCACCCCATCCACAAGGATGGTTCCTTTTTCGTAGTCAATCATATCCAGAAGCATCCGGTCATTCATGCCATACTCCGGATGACGGTAAATGATTTCGGCCTCCAGCTTCATCTGGATGAGAAAAATGGCCTTGTGGATTTTAGCCACCATCTCCATTTCCCGCTGGTTTTTCTCTGTGATCTCCACCCCTCTAGGCATGAAATTCTTCAGTTCTTCATTTCCATAGGTATCCATGGCGAAGGTCGCCAGTGGCAAAAGATTGATGCCATAGCGGTCTTCGAGAAGTTCAAGATGGTTGTATCGGGCGGTGATTCGGATGACATTTGCAATGAGAGCCTCATTGCCCGCACAAGCGCCCATCCAGATCATATCATGGTTCCCCCACTGAATATCTAACGAGTGGTACTCTTTCAGCATATCCATAATGATATCCGCTCCAGGACCTCTGTCATAAATATCTCCAATGATATGAAGACGGTCCACAGCAAACCGCTGGATAAGATTGCAGATGGCTACAATAAACGCTCTGGATCTGTCCAGATCAATGATGGTGTCAATGATCTTATTATAGTAGTCGTACTTATTGATTCGGTCTTCATTCTCATTGAGAAGTTCATCCAGAATATAGGCAAACTCCTTGGGAAAGGCTTTACGCACTTTGGATCTCGTATACTTCGACGATACCCTCTTGCAGACCTCTATGAGCCTGAAAAGATGAACTTTATACCAGTCACTGAGTTCCCTTTCGTTGATATCCAGCATATCCAGTTTCTCATTTGGATAATAGATGAGTGTCGCTAAAGCTCTCTTCTCTGCTTCTCTTAATGTATTTCCATAGAGATCATTGATTTTATTGCGAATAACACCAGATGCATTTTTCAGCACATGCCGAAAAGACTCAAATTCCCCATGAATATCTGACAGAAAATGTTCCGTTCCCTTAGGCAGGTCTAGAATCGCCTGCAGATTGATGATCTCTGTCGTTGCCGCGTCTATGGTCGGATACTGCTTCGCAAGCAGCGTCAGATAATCCAAATCTCTTACGGTTTTCACTTCGCTTCCAGTCAGTTCATTTGTCATTGTAACGCCCCCAAATCATAACAAATTTCCTTTATTTCATTTATTATACTATGGAAATCCTCTTCCCCCCATAAGTGATTCATATCTCGCGATAAAAAACCTTCAAAAATACAGCTTTTATCCGCTAGAAACAGACCAAAAATCGATATTTTTGTACTGTTTATATCAGAGAAACAATAATCTCACAACAAGTGAAAATAAATACCGCCAGAATCTGAAATTTTGTAAACCTTTACCAAGAGGGAACTTCCTGATTCTTTTTGTTTATATGAAAAGACAAAGATACTCATCTGAAAAACACCCAGCCTGATTTTCATTGAATCCCCATGAAAATTACTATATGATTAAAGCAAAACATGAACTTATCTGAATTTTATTGAGTAGGGTGAAAAACCCAGTGGATTGAAGTGTTAAAAATGAAGAAAAAAATTGGGAACTCTTTTGGGCTGGCTGCAGTTTTTACTGCTGCGGTAAGTCTCTATGTGATACTGCTTGCTTTTTACCCTTCCTGGCTGCAAAACCTGGAGGGGCGTTTATGGCGCAGTCAATCACAAGACCTCACGCTTCATGCAGAATATCTGACCACCGGCTCCTCCTTAAGACTTTCAGAAGTCCAGCAGGCGAAAACTTTCCGGAAATTTGACGACGAGAAGTACAGCACGGCAGCCACTGGTGAAGCCATGTGGATCAGAATTCCTAGTAATGTGCTGAAGCAGGATTATGCGATTTTCTCAGAACATCCCTATGTTCGGGACTATGACATCTATTTCCCCATCTTCACAGGAAAAATGACCGTTTATCAGAATACAGAAGTGCTATCCTCCGGAAAAGTCCGTGGACGAAGCATTCACGCCTTTGCCCATATGCCTTCCTCCATAGATGCGGAGCTGCCCATCTTCATCAGAATTAATGGTCCAGTTGTCAATCCTGAGTTCAGGACCATACTCTATGAAGATTTTTCCATCTTCGAAAACCGGCTGTCTCTCTTCTTTTCGGTGCATTTCACTGTATTTTTGATCATATTCCTCGTAAATGTCATACTATATTATATCTTCAAAGAAAAGTCCTATCTCTTCCATGGTCTGTTTCAGCTCTTCACCACCCTTTCTCTCTACTATTACACATCCTTCGGAAACCGGATGTATGATATGGGTACCAGTTTCTATTATGAGGAGTTTCAGATGCTGGCACTGGTATTCATGTATTTTTTCCTCTATGACTACCTGAAAGTGAAAAATAAGGGCGTCCGCTTTAAAGAGCTCTATCAAGGAGCTCTGGCCGTCACGGCTCTTTCTGCATTTTTCATTCTTCTGACTGACCACGATTGGGAAATGCTCATCACCTCAGTGGCTGTAAGTATCTCCCATCTCTATATTTTCCTGGTGGCACTGTATACTTCCATGCGCAAGATCAGATTCTCCGTTTGGATTCCCTTCGCCACCTTTGTGCTCATGGTTTCCTCAATCCTTCAAAGCCTGAGCCTACTGGCATATATTGAAAGCCATGTGAACATCAGTCTGATGATCTTTACAGCTGTTCTAACGGAAGCTGTGGTATTCACCTACAGTATCTTCTACTTTATCCGGGAGCAGCAGGCGGAAAATGCTTTCCTGAAAAATCAGGTAACCATAGATCACCTCACTGGACTAAAAAACAGATATTATCTCGACAAATTTGCAAAAGATAAAATGCTCCTTCTAGAAAAGAGCGGTAAATCAACCTCCATGATCATTCTGGACATCGACTTCTTTAAATCCGTCAATGATGATTTTGGTCATGACAAAGGAGATGAGGTGCTTCAGGAGCTGGCAAGGAAGCTGGAAACCACATTCAGAAAAGAGGATTCGGTTACAAGACTTGGAGGAGAAGAATTCATTATTCTCCTCTATGACAGCAACCTAAAAACAGCGGAGCACCTTGCTGAGCGTGCCCGAAGGATTGTGGAACTTACAGATTTTGGACTGAAAAGACCTCTTACTATCAGTTTAGGTGTTGCAGAAAAGCAACCTGGAGAGTCCTTCAATGAACTCTACAAAAGAGCGGATGACGCCCTCTACACCGCTAAGGCTATGGGAAGAAATCAGGTGAGGCTTTCAAAAGAATCAGAATTTGTGCCTTCTTTGGAAGTAGATCCTTGAATCCTCTTCTTCCAACACAACCTTATACTATGTGAAAAAAGCCACCCTCAAAAGGATGGCTTTCTTGTTCTTCAGATGTCCCAGATTTCTTTTTCTTTTTTGCTGAAGAGAAATCTATCAAATAGTACTAAAACAGGTGGCAGCACCACAAGGGTACTGAGAAGTGCCAGTGAAATATTGATCACGGTCATTAGTCCAAAGTCTTTCAATATGACAAAATCAGACAGCATCAGCACCGAGAATCCGCCCACCGTGGTCAGTCCTGAAGCGACAATGGCTTTGCCGATGGTGGAGACTCCATGAATCATGGCCTCTTTTTTATCCTTCCCCATGAGTCTCTCCTCAAGATATCTTTCCGTGAGCATAATCGTCATTTCAACCCCCATCCCAAGAACTAATGCACCAATGGTTGCAGTAATCGGGGTATACTGGATGCCAAGATAGTACATGAGCCCACTGGAGATTCCAATGATCACAAGAACTGGAATCATCGGAATGAATGCTTTCATGATGTTTCTATAGACGAGAAGCAGTGCAAGAAACACAAGTCCAAGCCCGAGAAGTGTCATCTCCATTCTGCCAGTGGTCAGTCCCTTCACCATCTCCACGTCTAAAGCACCTTTCCCAGTCACATAAATATCATAAGGCGCATCTGCAATATCCTCCGCAAGATTTTCCGTGAAAATCTGAAGGTCTTCTGCACTCATACTGACTGTATTTAGAAGCAGCAATCCTTTCGTCCGATCCTCACTGAGAAACATCTCTCTTTGCATCTGCGGGAGTTTTTCCACCTGGCTCGTGTACTCTTTATGGCTCATCTCTCTAGGATCTCGAAAGTTTGAAATCAGTGTATCTAAGGATCCCACCGAAACAATTTCATCCGGGTATTTGCTAAGAAGCTTTTCTTCTGTCTCTTGAAGAAAAGCCACCGCTTCTTCAGTCATAAAGTCTTCCGACACCATATAAAGAGCAATCTGATCCGTGGATCCCACTACTTGGCGGAGAGTCTTGATATCCTTCAGCGCTTCCATCTCCTGTGGCATAAAGGTTTCTATGTTGCTCTCCACTCCGATCTTCTGATCCAGATAGTAACCAGAGGCTGCCAACAGAGCCGCCAGGAGAAGCACAGGCACAGATGCCCTAAGTACAAGTTCTGTGGTTCTTTTCAGAAATCTGTCTAATACCCCTTCTTTTCCTTTTTCTTTGATATTCTTCTTCATGGCACCGCTTCTATCGCCTCTATTCTTATTTCTTAAATAAAGAACCGGCATTAGAACAACAACACTTCCAATAAAGCTGATGATCACACCAACGGTCAGCATCTTTCCAAAGTCCCGGATCATCGGCACCGGAGAGATATAGAGAGAGGCGAATCCAAGAACAGTGGCAGCCACTGCAATAAATACAGCCTTACCCATATGTTTCAGTGATGTTTCCACAGATCCTTCTTCCTCGAACCTATTGTGAAACTGAATCGAGTAATCAATGCCAAGCCCAATGAGTATGGGGAATACAGCCATGGACACCATGGTCACAGGTATGGAAAGATAACCCATAAACCCTAAGGTAGCCAGCACTGAAATGAGTATGATGGCTAAGCTGAGCGCTCTCCATTCCACTTTGAAAACCAGCACCAGAACCCCCAGCATGATGACCACTGCAAAGCCCACCATCCTGGCCATATTACTTTTCATTTCACTTCTTAAAGCACTGTCCAGAACGGGTTTTCCAGATACCGTCACTGTGAGGTTCGAAAGCTCTTCTTTCTCTACTGCTTCCATCACAATTTCTACCATCTGATCCTTTTCCGCATCCGTGAGATTTCCTTCCAGCTTCAATACCATCAGTGCACTCTCATCATTGGGTAGCACTTCATGGAAAACAGATCGGATTTTCTCATTCTCATCATACAGCATGGACTTCAGATCTGTCTCGGTTCCTGGGAAAGACGCTTTCATCATACTACTTTTATCATAAAATGTAAGAAGACCTTCAGAAATCTGACTTAAGTTCTCTCCCATAAGGAGAAACCCATCCGCCATCTCCTCCAGTTCTTTTGGGTTTACACCATCAGACAGCGCCCCTTTCATCTCATTCAGCTCTCCTGAAAGCTTTCTTTCGATTTCTGTTAAGCCTGTAGCAGTCTGGTCCGCTCCATTTTTGAGATTCTCAGTTTTGCTTGCCATGATGGTAAGACCTTCCGCACTTTTCTTCAAACTTTCCGACGCCATCCGGAGCCCTTCTGTTAGCTGCGGATTCCCTTCTGATAATGAACTGAATTCCACCAGCTTTAAGGACAGATGGGCCAGTCCCTCGGAAACTTCTGAAAGTCCTGTTTGGAGCCCAGCGGTTCCTGCAGCAATGTTCTCCTGACCGGTGATGAGCTTGCTGAAATGATCTGATACTCCACGGAGACCATCAAGCTTTTCGACCATCAGCTGTGGATCCATAACATCTTTGCTTTTTAGCGTATGTCCCACCTCTTCAATTTTCTCTCCCATCTCTCCCAGTCCCTCACCCATAACAAGAAGATTCTCTTTCAGTTCTTCACTGCCATTCACTGTCATGCTATGAAGAACTGCAGCGGGACTCAGAATGGTTCTTACTTCTTCCTCATATTCAAACCGTTTTTGTAGTTCAAACATTTTCTCCAAGGTTTCCAGACCCAGCAGATCCTTCTTCTCACCTTGGAACAGAATAAGAATGGAATCCCCCCCAAAGGTTTCTTCCATTTTCTCATTGGACTGATATACCGTATGGTCTGTATCCACAAGGGTTTCATTGCCTGTGGCCATTCGGATGACCCTCGCGCCTGTCATCAGGACAGCAAATATAAATACAGAAACAAGCAGTATTTTAAAAGGATTCTTTTCAATACGTCTTCCTAGTGCAGCAAAAATTCGATTCATATGGTTCCTCACTTTATCTTATTTTTAGATTTCGTTCAATATTACTAAGCTTCTATTAACGTAGTGTTTTTAGAATACGTTCTTTAGCGTTTCTGATAGAAAATAGTATCTTTTGGGCACACCTGTTTGCAGTTTCCACACTGAAGACACAATGAAGTGGTGATAAATGCCTTATTACTCGCTTTCAGCACTTCAATGGAAGCTGAAGGACACACCTTTTCACATTTTTTGCAGCCTATACACTGACTCTCCACTACTTTATATGCAAGATAGGGCTTCCTGCTGAATGCTTTCTGTAGAACTCCGAAAGGACAGATGAGATTATGGAAAACATAAGGCTTATAAAAAAGTGTAATCACCACCGATAATAGAAGCCAGATCAGAAGTACGGGAGGATTCTTCCCAAGCACAGTTCTTGAGAAAACCATCCACCCTAAACTAAGAAAAAGAAAAACCCAAGGCATCCTTCCGCTGGAGAGCCATCTGGGCGCTTCTTTCGGGATCCATTTCATTTTCCCGGACATCTTCTCCGAAAGCTTCATGACCGTGTTCATGGGGCAGACATACCCACAGTAAAGCCGTCCAAAATAATAAGCCAGCGGAAGACTGGCAGCAAAAATAATAAGCCACAGAACCATCTTCCCCTGCGCAATGATAAATAGAAAAAGACCAAAAAATAACCATCGCACATAATTTTTCCAATTACGCATTCCCTCACTCCTAATTTCTTTGATTTCCTCCCATGATACAGATATAATTACAAAAAAGGTGTGACCTGTGGTCACACCTGGTTAGAGAAACTACAAGGAGATTTTATCATGAAGGAATTATTAGAAATGCTGCCCCTTTTTCAAAGTTTAACGGACCCTGAGCGGTCCAACTATATATCGAGGCAGTTCTTCTTCAGAAAAGACTATAAAAAAAACAGTGTACTGCATTTTGAAGGAGAACATTGCACACATCTTGAGATTGTGCTTTCAGGTGTTATCACCATAGACCGAATTAGCGAAGACGGTACTCTCCTCACTCTTTTTGAGCTGAAGGAACAGGATATCCTAGGCGGAAATCTTCTTTATACAGCGTATCCTTATTATCCCATGACCGCCTCCTGCAAAACGGATGTTACGATCTTAGCCATTGAAAAAGAAAATCTGTTTGAAATTCTCTCGACCCATCCGGTGATACTCCGTTCCTTCCTCTCTTTCTCCAACAATCAGGCTTCTTCTTTAAGCCATACGGTTAGAAACTATATGGGCCAGCCACTGCGGGAAAAGCTTCTGCGATACTTTGAAATAGAGATGAAAAAACAAAAGAGAAACCCCTTTCTTCTACCAATGACCAAAAAAGCTCTGGCAGAAAAAATGGGGGTTCAACGAACTTCTGTATCACGGGAACTGAGAAAAATGAGTGAAGCGCAGATCCTTCGGACAGAAAAAAATTGGATAGAGATTCTATACTAATATAAAGAAAGGAGAATCCTTTCATCCTCCTTTCTTCTTTGCTTCTTGCTGACTACTGATCATCACTCTTTATGAACCTTGGACCCTATTTAAGAACTCCAACAGCATAGCTTCTGTCATGGGTTTTCCATAATAATACCCTTGAACACTGTCGCAGCCTTCCATCTTCAAAAAATCCACTTGCTCTCTGGTTTCAGCCCCTTCTGCCACCGTGAGCAGCCCCAGATTATGAGCCAGGGTAATGATGGTGGACACGATGTCCCTGCTTTTATCATCCTCTTCAATCCCATCCACGAAGGACTTGTCGATTTTTAAGTAATCGATGGGGAAATCCTTGAGATATTTGAGAGAGCTGTATCCAGTGCCAAAATCATCAATGGCGACTTTCAGTCCCATCTCTTTAATCTTCTGCAGCTCTTTCAACACTACTTCTGCATGGGAAGCAATGGACTCTGTGATTTCCAGCACCAGCTGGCTGGGTGGAACTTTCTCGTCCTGAACCATTCTTTCTAGGCAAAGTAGAAACTCGGGATGGTAAAACTGATGAGTGGAAATATTCACCGACATTTCCAGCTGATATCCCAACTGATTCCACTTGGCTAAATCTGAAAGAGCTTTCTTTGTCACCCAGTTGCCAAGTTCAATGATAAGACCACTGTCTTCCGCCACTTTGATGAACTGATTGGGTGGAACCGTGCCCAGTTCCTGACTGTGCCATCTGAGAAGGGCTTCCACTCCCGTGATCCTGCCACTTGAAAGCTCCACCTGAGGCTGATACACCAGGGAAAACTCTTCTTTTTTCATGGCTTCTTTCAGCAGAAGCTCCATCCGCAGAGCCTCATCTTCCCTCTCCATGCCTTTTGTTCCATAGAAGGTGGCATGGTTTCTTCCTGTTTTCTTGGAATAATACATTGCGTTGTCTGACTTTTTAAGCAGTGTCTCCAGATCTTCTCCATCTTCCGGATATGTGCTGATTCCAATGCTGGAAGACACGCTGACTTCAGCGTAATGAATGATGAAAGGATCTTTAAAGAGGGCTTGCAGATTCTCAGCAAAGGACTCCACTTGGTTCCGCTCTGTGAATCCATAAAGAAAAATGTATTCATCCCCACCATAACGGTAGAGCTTTGCTCTACGTTCATGGACATGGTAAAGAAGTCTTTGGGACACAGCCTTCAAAAGCTCATCTCCCACTTCATGACCCCAGTTGTCATTGATGGACTTGAAACGGTCCAGATCCAGAACCAGAACGCCAATCCTCGCCTCATCCTCCAGAAGACGCTCAAAATCTTCCATCATAGCTCTCTGATTGGGCAGATGGGTCAGATGATCCTGATAGGCTACTTTTTTCAGGGAACGCTCCATATTCTTCCGGTTGGTGATGTCCTTTCCAATGCAGTGGATGCCTTTCATTTCTCCCCCGATGATGAGAGGCATTACGGTGATATGAAGATGCACCACTTCTTGTTTTCTATTGTACATGGCAGTTTCGTAGCGGATGGAGTGACCATTTAGAACCTTGGAGAACTCCTTCAAGGTAAACTGCTGGTACTCTGGCACAATAAAAGGAAGAAAAGGCTTTCCGATGAGTTCTTCTGCGCTGTAGCCCATGAGATCCTCTGTGGCTTTGTTAAGATGCAGAAAGTTCCCTTCCAGATCATAGGTAACCACTGCATCAATGTTGTCCTCAAACAGAGACCTGTAGCGCTCTTCACTCTCCAACAGCTCAATCTCCATGTCTTTTCTTTTCGAGATATCTTTGGCGACGCCAAAGACTTCCATGACTTCCCCTTCGATGATGACAGGGATGGCGGTAATATCAAGATATCCCACATCGCCAGTTTTAGTTACGGAGCGAAGCTCCACCTGGGCAATCTGCTTATCGAGAACCTTCTTGAAATACTCATTGACCAGGGCATGGTCCGATTCATGAATCACTTCAAGATAATGAAGACCGATGATTTCTTCTTTCGATCTTTTAAAATATTCTGCTCCTTTGAGATTCATCTCCTGAAAATATCCTTTGGTGTCTATGAGATAGTGGATGTCTGGACTCTGTTCAAAAAAAGCGTCATACTGCAGATGAATTTTATTCAGTTTCTGAAGAAGCCTGTCCTGCTCTCTTTTGTCTTCCAGCAGAAATAAAGACAGCACTTCACCTTTCTCTTGCCTTATTGGGATAATTCTGGCGGTGACGGACATAAACTTCCCTTCCGCAGTCCTTGTTCTAAGGGGAAAGGTATGTCCACCGTGATGAATGAGCGGGTGCCTGCTCTTTTCTTCCAGCTGGATATTCAGTACATCCAGACAGTTCTTTATTTCCGGCAGCGTGTCCTTGTTTTCCGGAATCTCCAGATATGAAGAAAAAGCCTGATTTCTTCCGAGAAAAAAGACTTCTTCTTTATTTTTTTCCAATATAAGTGCTGCTGGATAGGGCAGTGCTTGAAGCGCAGTGATGAACTCCTCAAGACTTATTAAATTCTGTTCCTTCATAAGATTAAAATCCTTCCACGTATGGTGTATAAAATACAATTTATATTATACTAGGATAGCATGAAAAAACCTATGATATTCAATAGATGTTCACAAAAAAAGAGGGAGAAGATGAATCAGCATCTTTCTCCCAAAATCTCATGATTCTATGGTCTTTTTTTTCTCTTCTCAAAGTCTTCCTCTATCTTCTTTTTCCAGTTGGGATCCATCTGGTTGCTGTTTCTCATACTGCTTACGGCTTCGCTGATGACCGTATAATTGAGTCTTGTACCTTCCTCGTCGGCATGGTATGTCACTGCACGGTCTCTACTGATTCCATACTGCTCTGCAGCTGCCTCCGCATCGATGTTTGCTCCTAAAAACAGAAACTCCCAACCATACTTTTTCTTTTGTGTTTCAATCATCTTTCTTACTTTTTCCTGGTTATACTCCCTGCTGGCATTCTCATATCCGTCTGTGGTAATGACGAAGAATACTTTTCCCGGTTTATCTTCCGGTTTTTCACTCTTATGTACCGCGACCATCTCGCTGATGGTCAGTCCTACTGCATCCAGAAGAGCTGTGGAACCTCTTACAAAGTACTCTTTGTCTGTAAGTGGCAAAACTTCTTTCAGTGGCATCATTCTATGCAGCAGCTCATACCGGTCATCAAATAGCACTGTGGTGATTCTTGCCTTTCCTTTTTCTCTCTTCTGCTTTTCAAGAAGCGCATTGTATCCACCGATGGTGTCCTTCTCTAGCCCTGCCATGCTGCCGCTTCTGTCCAGAATGAAGACCAATTCTGTGTAATTGTTTTTCATGAGTATTTCCTCCCGTATGTTTTGATAATTTTAGCATACAGGACTTCTGAATGGATAAGGTCGCCTCAAAAGCGACATCTTCAGGAAGTGGTGAGTGTCGTTTCCAGGAAGGTGAAGAGCACCTCATTGATTTCAAAGATATTGTAGATCTCCTCTTCGATGAAATAAGAAAGAATGAGATCAAACCTGCTGCTTCTTGAAAGAGCATATCCTGCTCTTCTTAGAAGATCCTCTGTTTCATCCATGGAGAGATAGAGCGCCACCGCCAAAGACAGCACCGTCTTTTTGCTGGGCTGATAGTCTTCATCTTTTCTGATTTTAGAGAACAGTTTTCTGTCCATATTGGCTCGTTTATAAATTTCTGTATCCGTATACCCTTTTTCATCGATGAGCCTTAAAAGCATTCTGCTGAATGTCTCTTCCTTTCTATGGAGAAGCTCCTCCAGCTTTCTGTCCTTTCCTGGAACGCGGATTGCTTCCTCTACTCCCATCACAGGCATATCTTTCATAAGTTCCGTCTGGTAGGCTCTACTTTGGACTTTTCTGTCCCGACTGAAATATCCTTCTTTTTCCTCCACATAATGGTCATCCACATAGCTTTTTACAGCATCATAAAGGTTTGTGGAAAGAAGGAAGGCCCCCTTATCAAAAAGCACCAGATACACCACTAGATCCTCTTCCATGAGAAATGTCCTGATGGTATCCACCGCTATCCTCATGGCTTCTTTCTTTGGATATCCGTATATCCCTGCAGAAATCAGAGGAAAGGCTATGCTATGGAAACCCTTCTCCTTTGCAATCTGTAAAGAGTTTCTATAGGCGCTTTTTAAAAGCTCCTCTTCTCCATGGGTCCCATCCTGATATCTTGGCCCCACCGTATGGATGATGTATTTTGCTGGAAGATCATATCCTTTGGTAATTTTGGCTTCACCGGTTTTGCATCCTCCCAGGACTTTGCATTCCTCAAGAAGACCGCTGCCTGCGGCACGATGAATGGCTCCATCCACTCCGCCACCGCCTAAAAGGCTTTCATTGGCCGCATTCACAATGGCATCTACCTTCATTCTGGTGATATCTTCTCTAATCAGTTCTAACGGCATCTTAAATCTCCTCCCTATTACATTTCCCCTCTTAAGTATACGACAAAACTTTATGTTTTGATTCAATACCAGTTGCTAATTGATCAATTCTAAAGGAGATTCTTAATGAAAATCTCTCCACCTCGCTATCTAAAGATATTCCTGTAAGTTCTATAATTCTATTCAGTCTATAACTCAGACTGTTCCGATGAATACTCAGCTTTTCTGCTGTAAGCACCATTTGACTCTCACAGGAAAGATATGTTTCCAAGGTCTTATAGAGCTCTCCCTGAGTATGTCCATCAAAATTCTTCAGTATATCGAGGGCTGGATGCACAAATCTATTCCAAGTGCCTTTTTCTATTTCCAGGAGAAGGACATAGATCATATATTCCTGAAAATAATAAAGATATTTGTTTTCGCCTATCATCTCTGCAGCTTCCCTGACTCTGGAAATTTCATGAAATGCAACCCTTACTTCTTCTGACTTCTGAATCTTTCTCGAGATGATAATATTCTCTACTCCTTTTAAGGTGAGATCAGAAAGCTTTTTCTCTGTTTTTTCACAAAGCTTGCCTCCTTCCTCTTCTTCGCAGAGGATATAAAGAAGGCCTTCTTCTTCACAAATAAAAGCCATTGGAAAAATCTCTTTCAGCTTTTCTCTCAAATGTCCCTCTGCGGAAAGATCTAAAAGATGTTTTGCAGGAAGGACAGACAAAAGTAGTTTAGGCTTTGTAAAGTGAAGATTATGCATATTCAGTCTATGATTCATATGCTCGCCATTCTCTCCGCGAAGAAGATCTGAAAAAAGAGATTCTTTCTGAGATGCAAAAATTTGCCCATGATGCTCGGATTTTTTCAAAACTTCACAAAGGACTCCTGCAGATTGCTTTAGTATGCGCCTATATCCAGCATCTGTGCCATGAAGATCTAGAAGAATCAGATATGCCACAAGGATCCCTTTATCATAAATCTTGGTGCAAATCTTACGGTTAGGGGAAGCGGTGCAGACGACTTCAAAAGGCTCTGAGCTATTAGGGAATGGAGAAAGCGCTTCAATTTTATGCACCTCTTTGATGAACTCATAACTGCAGTACCCTCGGCCAATGTTTACAGACCAGATGGGATCTGTCACCTCTATCCCCTTTGACCATCCAATGATCTTAAAACCTGCATCTATGACGATGAGGGGGTTTTTCAGCCTCTTTTCCATTTTTCCAAGTACTACATCAAGATTCTCTCCTTTCAGAACATCGGCAACTACTTCTAGTATGAACCGATCTGATTTCAGCTCCATCCACATGAGTTCTTTAACTACCTCATAAATCTCCTTGTAAAGAGAAAGTGGAAAAACACAATAGCTTCTCCCTTCTTTCTTCATCTTTTTAAAAACCGGCCTCAGCATCTCTCTTTGCTCCTCCAAAACAAAGAAAAACACAGCAGCTTTCGTCAGAGACATCTCTTCAGATGCCTTTTGAAAATACAGAGCATTTTCCCTCTCTGCACCTTCTTGATCATATATGACCTCTTCAATGTCTTCTTCCAGAATCCACTCTTCTATTGTTAAAACGTTTGTCTTTTTTCTGATTTCTTCCATTATCTCACTTATTTTCATACTGATCCCTCCTGTAGTTCCATTGTGCTCTTTGCACAATTTGTTCCAACTACTTTCTTACAAAGCTCACATAGATATTGTTTTCATTGATTGTTATTATTGTAACAGATATTGTTATTATTGTCACAATCAGATTTGAGCATGAATTGTAAGATGTTTCACTATTATTAAGCTTGAGTTAATTCTAGACGATCCTCAGTTTGATTAATCAAGTGGACTCTACATCATCAGCTCTCTGATGTGCAAAATGCAAAACAAGCAATTCAAAGGAGGAACAACATGTATTATGAACATCTATTAAGTCCCGGTTCCATAGGTGGACTTTATCTCAAGAACCGTGTGGTCATGCCCGCCATGGGAGTCAATCTAGCCAATACGAATGGAGAAGCTACAGAAGTCATCTCCCGCTACTACGAAGAACGTGCAAAAGGCGGTGTAGGCCTGATCATCACAGAAATCGCCAGAATTGATGAGGAGTATGGTGTCGGTACCCCAAACCAGCTTTCTGTAACAGAAGGAAGACACATCCCTCACCTTGAGCGGATGATTTCTTCCATCCAAAAATATGGTACGAAGGTTTTTATCCAGCTGCATCATCCAGGAAGAGAAACAAAAAGCGCCCTCATTGGTGGAAAACAGATTGTTGCCCCCTCCGAAGTCATGTGCAAAGTCACTGGAGAAATGCCAAGAGCACTGACAACAGAAGAATGTGAATCCATAGTAAAAAAATTCATCAAAGGGGCAGTTATCGCGAAAACTGCAGGCGCAGACGGTGTGGAAATCCATGCTGCACACGGATATCTTTTGAATCAGTTCTTGTCTCCCTATACCAACCATAGGACTGACAAGTACGGTGGAAGCTTCCACAATCGAATCAGAATTCTCTCTGAAATCATCACAGGTATCAAATATATGTGCGGTACACACTTTCCTGTCTCTGTCAGACTGAGTGCAGATGAGTTTGTAGAAGGAGGGTTACGCCTTCCTGATTCAGTGAAAATTGCTAGAACCCTTGAAAGCTATGGCATAGATGCTCTAAATATCAGTTCAGGAATCTACGAAAGTGCAATCACCATCATTGAACCTGGCTCCTATGCACAAGGCTGGAAAAAACATCTGGCTTCTGAAATCCGAAAAAATGTCAAAATTCCAGTAATCGCAGTCAATAACATAAAAGATCCTGAGACCGCTGAAGCGCTTTTGGAAGAAGGCGTTTGTGACTTTGTCGGTATTGCCCGAGGACATCTTGCAGATCCTTACTTTGTTCATAAAGCCTCCACTGGAAGAAGCAAAGAAATCAGGAAATGCATCGGCTGCCTCAACTGCTTCGCAGAACTGAACCAGGGCAGACATATTAAATGCACGGTCAATGGTGCACTGGGCAGAGAAGTCGAATTTAGCTCACTGGAGAAAAACGGCGTCGGAAAAGTAGCTGCAGTCATCGGCGGCGGTCCTGCCGGGATGCAGGCATCGCTTGTCCTTGACAAGAAAGGATACCAGGTGGTTCTTTTTGAGGAAAAGGATCATCTGGGGGGAACATTAAATGTTGCCTATCAGGCCCCTTTAAAGGATAAAGTCAAAGCTATGAATGATGGTCTAATTAGTGAAATCGAAGCAAGTTCTGTCGAAGTCCGATTAGGAAAGAAAGCTTCTGTGGAAGATGTGAAAGCACTAAATCCATCCAGCGTCTTCGTTGCTGTGGGTGCTTCTCCTTCTATACCTCCCATTCCTGGTATTGATAAAGATAACGTTCAGAAAGCAGAAGATGTTCTTCTTGGAAAGGTGAAACCCGTAGGGAGAGTTCTCATCATCGGTTCAGGACTTACTGGTTTAGAGACCGCCGAAGTCCTTGCAGAGAAAGGACATCCTGTAACTGTAGTAGAAATGCAGAAGGAGATTGGCCCTGGCATCAACCGCACCATTCTTATCGATCTTATGATGCGGTTTAAGAAATTCAGTCCTGCACTATTGCCCAATCATAAACTTCTGTCTATATCTGACCAGGGTGTCATGCTTATGAACCAACGGACTTCTCAAGGTATCTTCGTAGAAGCTGACACGATAGTTCTTGCCTTAGGAGTAAGTCCACGTAGGGAACAAGTGGCTGCTTTCAGACAGTCATTTAATAACGTTCGTGTCATCGGCGATGCCAACCGGGGTGGTAGAATTCAAGAAGCGATCAAAGACGGCTATCAGGAAGCCTTCGCTTTCACCTCTATGGAGTAAAGGAGAAAAAGATGAAAGAGTTTAAAAATAAAGTAGCACTTATAACAGGTGCAGGAAATGGGTTTGGGTTTGAAATTGCCAAAGAATGTGCAGCTAGAGGTATGAAGCTGGCACTAAACGATATCGACAAAAATGACCTGGAAGTGGCTTCCGAGGTTCTTCGTAAATCTGGGGCAGAGGTTCTCACTTTACACGCAGATGTCACAGTATCCGAAGAAGTAGAAAAAATCGTAGACAGTACTATTGAGACTTTTGGGCAGATCGACTTTCTTGTCAATAATGCTGGAGTCGCTATATCAGGACCTGTCTGGGAACTACCTCTTCAGGACTGGGAATGGATTGTTTCTGCCAATATCATGAGCCAAGTTTATGCTATGAAAAAGGTCATTCCTCTCATGCTGAAACAGGATACAGAATGCCATATTCTAAATGTTGCCTCCGTGGCAGGCCTTATCACCTCCAATGGGATGCCGGCCTATCATACTACAAAGCATGCCAGTGTGGCACTCACAGAAAGCACCAGCTTCGACCTTCAGGCCATTGGCTCCAAAATAAAACTCTCAGTTTTCTGTCCAGGATTTGTACAGACTGACCTTCATAATTATGAGCGTCATCGTCCAGAACGGTTTAATGACAAAAGTGATCCCTACTATCAAAGTCCTTCCTACTTTGCAGGTCTGAAAAGAGCAGAGTTTGTCATCAAAACAGGAATGCCCATTGATTCCATCGGTATGAGTGTACTCACAGCCATAGAGGAAAATCAATTTTATATTCTGACTCATCCCCTCTACAATACCATCATCGGACGTAGAGTGAAGGACATGTTAGAAGGCCGTGGTCCAGATCTTCAGGTGCTGAGAGGTTAGAATCTTATCTGGTCCGTGTTACTTTTCTGAGTCTAAAGTAAAGTACCACTTCCCTAAATCGTCATAAAGATACTTACCCTGTCTTTTAATCAAGAAAAGAAACTCCTTGGTTTTCAAAGAGTTTCTTTTCTTTTTATTTTCACATTCTCATTATTAGACGCTCTAAATATCAAATTCACAAAATTTGCATAAATATTCATTTCATACAAAATAAGTCTAGGATGTAACCTTTACCTGCTGTATCATAAAAGGGTAAACCCTTGGGAGAAGTGTCTTTTCCAATTCCACCTTGAAATCAAACATTCCTTCCCTTGATTTAATTTTTGGGCGCTTCTTCCTTTTTACAGCTAGAGTCTCCTGTTTAAGCAAACACCTTAAACAGGAGGCTTCTTGTTTCTCCAGGATATTCATGTTGCAAAAAAGACCCCATTCTTTTTCGGAAATCTCCGTTGAAAGAATGGGGTTTTGAAATGAGAGGCATGGTCTATAAGGGATAAAACGATCTTATGCTTCCAGTTCCTTGATTCTCTTCGCCAGTGCCAGGGCTGCCTTCTTGAAGCACTCCATTGGAGGATTTACAACACCTGCTCCAATCATACCGATACCAGGCTCTTTATGAGCAATGGCAGTATCGATGAGTGGGAGAACACCTGTCTCCAGAACTTTTCTCAGATCAATTCCAGTTGGAATACCCTGGAAGTTCAGGATTGGAATGGTCACGTTTGGATTTTCAGTGGTGGTGATTTCACCCATCTTCTAGGTGTAGTTGATGGCGTCATTTACAGTTCCACCAACAAGGGAAACGATGGCTGGGGCTGTGGACATGGCAAATCCGCCAATGCCATAGGTTTCTGTGATGGCGCTGTCTCCAATGTCAAGGCCTGAGTCTTCTGGCTTGAATCCTGCAAAGAGAGGTCCTACAACCACCTGAGCGGGTCCAGTGAACCACTGGTTGCCTTCCAGTCCGCTGACACGGATACCGAATTCATAACCATTTCTGGCCATGGTGGTCAGGATGGAGCTGTATTCCACATTGTGGGCAGCGTCCATGGCATTCTTCGCAAGAGCCATCCAAGTAGGTCCGGAGAAGTAGTCAGAGGATGCTACGAAGTTGAACACGTCCACCTTGTCTTTGGTGGAGAAGCTAGTCTGCACCAGGTAAGGGGTCAGTGCCTGAATCAGAAGTGTAGTACCTGCTACGTTTCTGTTATGGCACTCATCTCCCATGTGAAGCGCCTGGGAAAGAAGAAGTCTCAGATCGATTTCTCCTGCAATCTCCATGGCTTCCTTCAGCATTGGTCCAAGTACATCTCTCATCCAGATGAGTCTTTCAATAACGCTTTCGTCATTGGCACCCATTCTGAGGATCTTGGACAGCTGCTCGCTGAGGTTTGTATAAGAAACATTTCCGTAGGTCTTGTTTTCTACGATATGCACGTACATAGAAGGAGAGGTGACTCCTGCCATGGATCCTACCGTGCTGTGCTCGTGGCATGGAGAGAACTCAATCTCTCCAGAAGCTGCCAGTCTCTCTGCATCAGCAATATCCTTTGCCAACCCTTCGAAAACAAGCGCTCCTGTCACCGCACCCTTCATGGCACCACACATGTTTTCCCAAGCCACTGGTGGGCCTGCATGGATGATCATGTTCTTCTTCATTCCTGGAATGACGTTGATCGCCTGATCAAAGCCAATGAGTACAGGTCTTCCACATCTTTAATGACTGGAATTCCGCCGCCGCCAGCTGCGATAACCAGATATCCAAGGCCTGCAAGAGCTTTAACTGCTTCCTTCTCAATGATTTCCTGATGTTTTGGTGAAGCCACTACTCTTCCATATCCACGGCCGCTGTCTTCCTTCATCACATATCCTTTTTCTGCCATGAGAACATCTGCTTCTTCCTTGGTGAAGAAAGGTCCCACTGGTTTTGTAGGATTCTTAAATGCTGGGTCTGTTCCGTATACTTCCACCTGAGTCACCAGGGATGCAATCTTTTTCGTCAGGCCTCTCTCCTTCATACGGTTCATGAGGCTCTGCTTGATGACATAACCAAGAAGTCCTTGGGTCTCTGCACCGCAGGCATCCATGGGATACGCAGGCACAAGATCCTTCGCCGTTTCTCCCTTAATCAGTGAGTTCCCTACGTGGGGTCCATTTCCGTGGGTCAGCACCACATTGTATCCTTCTTCTAAAAGATCGATGATATGGTCACAACTTTTACTTACATTTTCAAACTGCTCTTCGATGGTTCCTTTTTGCCCTTCCATGATGATGGCATTTCCGCCTATCGCAATGACTGCTGTTTTCATGATAATCCTTCCTTTCTGAAATCCTTTTCTAGGAATAACTTTATCATGAGAAAGAAAGAAGAACCCACCCACAAAACAGCCAAAAAGAACCCTGTTCTTTTGGTTATAGTAACCAAATCGTATGAAAAGAAAAAAGACCGGAGCATCTCACAGTTTCCGGTCTTACTCTTCCTTATTCTTTCCAAAGGATGGGCACAAGCTTCTTTAGAAGAACGCCCTCCGCTTCCTCATAAAGAGGGAAGGACGCTTCCTCCTTGGATACGAGAAGCCTTTCTATGGAGTCTTCTCCTTCTATAGAAGATTCATACTCCAGGAGAAGATATGCTGTATCCTTTTCTGGTCTGTACTCTTCCAGATTCTCAGAAGAAGGAAGCACTGTTTCCTTTCTGATGGCATGGTCTTTTCCCATCTCAAATATTCTCACGACTTCCGGTGCCGCTTTATACAGAAAGCTCACCTTGAACTTCATCTGGTATCCTTCTATCTTTCGAATCTCGTCATAAGAGTCATCTTCTGAAAGCATCAGCGCACTGAGATGATCCACCTGATAGCCCATGTCATCAGACCGCTGCATGAAAACCTCTCCGTTCTCATCCTGGCGAATCCGGTAGGGATAGAAAATCTGGTTTTTCTCTGTGAAGTAGAGCACCGCCTCTACATCTTGCGCGGTTCCGCCTCCTTCTCCCACGCTGACAGTGATATTCAGGTCTGAAAGATGGCCACTGGTGACCTGCTCCTGATAACTTTCTCCATCTTTTTTGGTTACAGAAGGAGAAAAAAAGAAATATCCTTTCTCCTCTTTCACCTCATAGGTTTCCGTTTCTTCATCATAGACCACTTCTGGAAGATCTTCTTCCGCAAGATGACCCATCCGGTCTGTCCGTAGGTATACCCCGATGAACCTTCCTTTGGAAACCTGCTCCTCCTCTTTCGCCAGCTGACATCCTGTGACCATCATCATCCCCAACAGGAGACCACCAATCAAAAATCTACGCTTCATATTCTTCCTCCTCCAATTCCCCATCAAACTTCAACAGATCCCCCACATCACACCCCAGAAAATAACAGATCCTGTTTATGGTATGGAACCTGATGCCTTTCGCTTTGCCACTTCTTAAAATGGAGAGATTGGCTTCTGTGATCCCCACAAGGCCACAAAGCTCCTTTGCCGTCATGCCCCGCTCTTTCAGCATCTCATCCAGATGCACTTTAATCGCCAAGAAACTCCCTCCTTATTTATATGAACAGATCATTGTCTTCTCTCAGCGCTTTGTTTTCCTTCAAAAGCACTGTCAGAAGATAGATCCCGATGGATGCCATCATGGGCAGAACCGGCAGTAGGAGGGTCACTTCCATGGAAAGGATGTTCCCCAAAAAAAGCATCTGCAGGAAGTGATAGGAAAGGTTCATCAGAACCGTCATCTGGATGAGCGTAACACTCCCTTTTCCAAGCCGCTCTGAGAGTGCCATGGCCTCTTCTGAAGTCCCCTTTTTTGAAATTTCCAGAAGCTTCGCTCCCCGATAAAGAAGTGGGATACCCAGAAGGTACGGAAGAGCGCCCAGTAAAAACTGCAGCAGAAGGAAAAACTGACTGATGGTAAGATTGTCATTTCCATAGAGTCCACCGAGCATTGCAGTATTTCCTTGGATGAGGGTTTCACTTTTAGAGATCCACTGCCACAGCTGAGGTCCCATCACTTGAAAAACAAAAAGAAGAAACATGAGATAAAGTGCTCCTTGCCCATAGGCAAAAAGACCGTTACGGTCCTGTTCTTTTAGGGCCTGAAGGGAAGACAGCACAATGTACGAAAAGAGAAGAGAATACAGCATTCCGCCCATGATCGTCGAAAAAACTGTCTTCCCGCCAACGTCTCCATATAGCGCAGCCAACCCTTTTGGGTTCATCAGCTGATACAAGGAGAAAAATAGGAGCACACTTCCTGCCGCTAAAATCAGTTCCCGAAACTGCCTCTCTTTTTTTCGTCTGAGGAACAGCACATATAAAGGAGACAAAGACACATCCAGATAAAGAAGCCAGGCCAGCACATTATAAAATCCTCCCTTTAAGGAAAGGCTTCTCAAGATCTTTGCAAGGGGCACGAGAGGAAAAGAGAACGCGGAAAGAAACAGTTCTGGAGAATTTCTGCGAAATAATAGCAGAAGGAGAAGAATCGCGGAGAGCATCCCCGCACTGATTTTCCAGAACTTTTTGGATGGAAGCATACAACACACCTTCTTTATAATTATTGCGAAACGATAATTCTTACCTTAGTCTATCATCATAATTATTGTTTTACAATAATTTTCTTTGTTCGAACAGAAATTTTCTTTACGGGTCTTATCTTTACGGAGCTCACTAATGTGTTTCTTTATGAATAGACCTCAGTCTTCCTCCTCATCTACCACTTGGAATCACACTTTGAAATATCACCTCCACTAAATTACATTGCGTGATATTTTCAAATCGAGTCTTCCTTGCAAAAGGATCAGGGACCTGTGGAAACTCCCTTAAATGAAGCTTTACAGTGACTTCTCCTCTTTTATACAAAAGGGATGCCTTTTTTCTTGCTCTTTATTACCCCTATAAACCGTATATCTGTTGTATAATACAACTAAGTGAAAAATTAAGGAGGAAGAACATGTTTATCTGTACAATCAGTGTGTTCCACAAATACGGAAAACAGATTCTGGATGAGATGCTACAGCCCCTTCATCTGGATTGGCGTTCCATGGTGGTGCTTCTTGTGGTAGATCAGGTCCCAGGCATCTCCCAGGGAAGACTCATCCCCTTTCTTCAGACAGATAAGGCCAATGTGGCGAAACTTCTGAAAGAAATGGAAGAAAAGGATCTTCTTGAACGGAAGGAGGAGGAAGGAGACCATAGAATCAAAAACTGTCATCTTACAGTAAAATCCTCTTCCATTCTGCCAGAACTGAGAGAAATCATGAGTATCTGGGAAAATCAGTGTTTCAGTGGACTCACTGAAACAGAAAAGGAAGTATTTCTCAAAGCATCCCGCCAGATTGGCTATAATCTCACGGGTTACTGGGAACTGTAAGAAATAACTGGATTATTTATATCGCAGAAGAAACGGAGGAAATAAAAAATGGGAAAAAAAGTATTCGTTGTCGGAGCCGGCATGGCCGGACTGTCTTCCGCCATACGGCTGCAGCATGCAGGCTATGAGGTGGAAATCTATGAACAGGGATCAAAGCCAGGTGGTAAAATGCATCAGATCAAAGCCGAAGGATTCACCTTTGATGTGGGGCCTACCCTAGTGATGATGCCATCCATCTACCGTGAAGTCTTCACCCTGGCAGGAAGAAACCCCGATGACTACATCCCCATGAAGAGACTGGATCCTATGTATGAGGTGTACTTCAAAGATGAACCCTACAGACATTATGAAGTAAGTTCGGATCTGACAAAGCTCATGGAGATGGTGGAAAAGAAAGGACCGGAGAATGCCAGAGGCTTTCTTCAGTATCTTTCCGAAATCTACACCCGGTATCAGGTGGCTCTTGATCACTTCATCACGAGGCCCTTCCGGAATAAAAAAGACATCTACAATCCTTTTATGATGCAGCAGGCACTGAAGCTCAAAACCTTTGACAGCGCGGACCATATGATGGCCTCCTTCATGCCGGACAAGGATCTTCAGCAGATGCTCTCCTTCCAGACCCTCTACATTGGGGTATCCCCACAGAAAGGACCCTCTCTCTACAACATCATCCCTATGATTGAACTTCTCTACGGTGTCTGGTTCATAGAAGGCGGGATGCACACCATGGCAGAAGGAATGGCGAGACTCTTTGAAGAGCTCGGCGGAAAAATCCACTACAATCATAAAGTGGATGAAATCCTCATCGCCGGCGGAAAAGCCCTAGGCCTTGCTGTAAAGGGAAAAGCAATGAAATCGGACTATGTCATCAGCAATGCAGATTTCCCCTACACCATGACCCACCTCATCAAAGAGGACAGCGCCAGAGGAAAATACACCAAAGAAAAAATCGACAGCATGGACTACTCCTGCTCCTGTCTCGTATTTTACTGGGGTATGGATCAAACCTATGAAAAGCTTGCACCGCACACCTTTGTGATTTCTAAGGATCTGGATGACAACCTCACAAGAATCTTTGACGGACGTCTCATTGAAGATCCTTCCATCTATCTTCATGTGCCCTCCCAGGTGGACCCTTCCATGGCACCAGAAGGCAAATCCAGTTTCTATACGCTGATTCCAGTATCAGAACTTGGCACCGGAACCTATGAGTGGAACGAGAAGACCATCAGCCATTACCGGGAAAAAGCTTTTGAAACCCTCTCCCAGATTCCTGGTCTTGAAAACATCCGGGAGGAAGTGACTTTAGAAAGAATCTTTACCCCAAAAGACTTTGAACAGTCCTTTTCCGCTTACCGTGGAGCCACCTTCGGTCTTCAGCCTACCCTTCGTCAGAGCAACCACTGGAGACCTCAGGCCAAATCCATGGAAGTGGAAGGACTCTACTTCACAGGGTCCAGCACCCATCCCGGAGCGGGGGTTCCCATCGTTCTTCAATCTGGAAAGATCTGCGCCGAGGAACTGAGGCGGGATGAACCGGGAGATGAGTTCAAGTGATGGAAAAAGAAAGAAAAGAAGATGTCCTTCAGCGCTCCTACGAAGCCGCGGAAGACATCATGAAACAGCGCGCCAAAAGCTTTTATGAGGCATTCAAAAGACTTCCTGAAGAGAGCTTTCTAGGGGTTTGTGCTCTTTATGCCTTCAACCGCTACGCAGACGACTTGGCAGATGGGAATGCTTTTGGGAAAACTAGAGAAGAAAGGCTGCTGGCCTTGGAAGAGTTGGAAAGAAACGTGAAGAACCTGTATCATGAAGAAGATCACAGTTCTCCCTTGGAGGAAAGTTTCTGGCCTGCCTTTCAGGACACCGTAACCTCCTGGGGGATCCCTCTAAATGCTCTTCTGAATCAAATAGAAGGACAGAAAAGCGATCTTTCTTTTCAGGAGATGAAAACCATGGAGGATCTCATGGAATACAGCCGTAAAGTAGCGGGGTCTGTAGGCAGAATGATGGTGCCTCTTTTGGCTCAGGATGAAAAACTTGCGGAAGATTCGGCGTTTCTAAAAACTTGTGAAGAGCTTGGCATCGGCATGCAAATAACGAACATCCTGCGGGATGTGGGAGAAGACCTTCGGGAAAGAGACAGGATTTACCTGCCATCAGATCTTTTGGAAAGCTATGAGATTAAAGAAGAAACTTTGAGGTCACTGAGTTTTGGAGAACTCTCCATAGAAGAATCACTGCCCTCTGGATTCCTTCCTATGGCAGAGCATCTCATGGAACTTGCAAATCTCTATTATGAAGGCATCGCTTCCTATCTCCACTATTTTCACCCTGCTGCAAGAACCCCTTTATTATCTGCAGCACTTCTTTATCAGGGCATCCATGGAGCCATCCGGAAATCCAACTATAATGTATTCACAAAAAGGTGCTATACAGATCCCTTGACCCGGGCTAAGCTGGTGCTAAAAGCAAAAAGTCTTGTGGATCTTCTGTAACACAGCAATGAACTAAAGGAAGGATAAGAAATATGGAAAACATCATTGGTCTCACTTCATCGCTGGGCTATATTTTCTTTGTCATCGGTATCGCCACAGTGGTGGCAAAGAAAAGCCAAGGCGCGTCAGAAACCTCTCGAAAAGTGGTCCACATCCTGGTGGGCAACTGGGTTTTTCTCACGCCTCTTTTCACGGAGCTCTGGGCTGTAGTCCTTGTGCCCTTCACTTTTATCATCATCAACAGCCTGAGTCTTAAATATACGCTCATTTCGGCCATGGAAAGAAACGATGACAGCTTGGGGACAGTCTATTATGCAGTCAGTCTCTTCTTCCTCTCGGGACTTGGTTTTATCCTTGGTCTTCGTGCGCTGCCTTATATTGGTGTCCTCACCATGGCCTATGGAGACGGTTTTGCCGCCATCACCGGAAAAAAATGGGGCAAGAGAAAGCCATTTCCTTTTGCCCCTCTAAAGTCACTGACGGGAAGTCTTACGGTGGCCGCCGCAGCATTTTTAGCCACTTTTGGCAGTCTTCTCTACTTCCAAGAGGAGTTTCGCGCAGAGCGCAGTCTTCTCTTTATTCTTTTGATTGCACTTCTCAACGGGATTTTTTCTGCGTTCATGGAGCTCACTGGAAAAAAAGGCTGCGACAATCTGACGCTTCCCATAGGATCCGGACTCTTTGCGGTCCTTTCCATGGAGTTTGGCACCATGCCCTATTTTATTTATCTGGCAGCAGCCCTTGCCATTCTGGTTTATGCCTTCAGAAAAGAGGCCATTACCCCGGATGGAATGGTGGCCGCTCTTCTCACTGCTGCGACCTTATATACCCTTGGCGGATTTCTTCTGGGCTCCAGCCTCATTCTATTCTTTATTCTTGGTACCGGTGTCAGCAAGATGAAAACCAAAGAAAAGAGCGAAGCTGAAAAGACCCAGGAACATACTGGAGCCAGAAACTGGAAACAGGTCCTGGCAAACTCACTTCCAGCCGTAATTCTCTCCTGGATCTACTTTTTCAAAGAGGAGCCCATTTATCTGCTTCTTGCTTTCACAGTTTTCTCCGCCGCAGCATCGGATACCTTCTCCTCGGAGATCGGAATGATGAGTAAAGGTAAGGTCTACCATATCCTCACCGGCAAACCTCTGCCCATGGGTGTTTCCGGTGGCGTGACCCTTCAAGGACTAGTTGCGGGCATCGTCGGAAGCGTCCTTCTTTCTCTTCCGATTCTTCTAGCCTTCGGGGCAGAAGAATATCTTCTCGGAGTTCTTCTTGGTTTCTTTGGTACCATCATTGACAGTGTCTTAGGCGCTTCCCTTCAAAGAAAATATGAGGATGTTTCTGGAAAACTTCAGGATATTCCTGCCCATGCCATGGACCTTCCAAAGAAAGGCTTTAGACTGGTATCCAATAATGCTGTGAATCTTCTCAGCCTCACCTTGGTTGCCATTGTCGGGTATGTGGTGACCACCCTTTGATCTTAAGATTTCAGAATGCAAAAACAAGAGCTGGTAGCAATGAATGATTTCATGGCTGCCAGCTCTTTTCTATGTTTTTAACATACTTTTATACGTAAGGATCCTCTTCTTTAGATACATCAGCTGTACTTAAGACACTGTTTTTCTCCAGCTCTTCCAGACGTTTTGTGAGATCTTCCACCGTTTCAATCTGATGAAGAATAAATGTCATGGGGATGGCTGTCATAAGAGCAAAAAGCAGGAGGATCCCCCATCCGCTCAGTAGCGAATCACTAAATACTGTTAAGAGCAGTATCAGAATCACAAGATTAAGGAAAAATAGAGCAAAGAAATTTTTCATGGCATCTCCTTCTATTTACGTTTCATGATGATACTTTCTCAGAAGCACTTTTTCCAAGTATCAGCTGATATCTTATTGTACTCCCTTTAGTGGGTAGATGGGGTCTAAGCTCCCTACAGGGTAATAGGCCAAGTCTTCTGCCGTCCAGTTACTGGTTGAGAAGGCTTGCCGGTTCTGGTCCGGTAGGGGAAAAAGATCTTTGTCCTCTACTTTTCCAGTCTTTTGGTAGAGATTCCCCGATGAAATCTCATAATAGTAATGATAGTCCTCTATGGTTTTCTCATGGGTGAAACCAAATAGAAAGATCCCTTTTTCATCACTGCTGAGTCTTGTTTCTGAAAGTACGTTCTCTCCAAAGGCTTTCTCCACATTGAGGTCAAAAGCGGTCAGCATTTTTTCTTCTTCCACATCATAGAGAAATACACCAAATGACGTATGAATTCCGATCTTTTCTTCTATTTCATAAAAGAGATTCCCGATTTCAGCTCGTTTATACGCTTCACTGTATCGTGGTGTCTGAAGATACTGGTTATAGTTTTCTATTTCTTTCCCTTTGTCACAGGCTGCTCCAAATAAGAGAAGCATGCCCAGAACAATACTCCAATATTTTTTCATACTACTCTCCCTTACATCAACTACATGATGCATTCTTTTTTCGTTATTTTTCTCTGCTTTCTTTCAGATAATAGAGATCTTTTCGAAAGGCTAGATAGATCCATATGATGAAATAGCCGGGGATGAGAAGCATCAGCAGTGCAAGGTATCCGGACTGCTGAAACATGACGAATCTTCTTCCAGAAAGAAAGATGACAAAAATCAGCATGAGGAGGAACACAAGAAATGCCCCAGCGAGCAGAGCTCCGCTCATATGCATCATATACTTCCCCATGAACCGGTCCCCTTGCTCTGTTCCCAGGAATAGTAGAAAGGCCAGTAGAATGGGACCTGGCCAGGTCCATAGTATATAGGATAACTGGTCTACTTCTTCTTCTCTTTTCAGGATTTTAATGATTTTCAAATGATCTCCCCCTTAATTCAGTGCTTCTGGTTCACGGAACTCAAGCTTTACAAACCGATCCATACCGGGAACCACCGGCACCACATCTAAGACAAAACGGTAAAGTTTCCCTTCCACAAAGTCCTTCACTCGATATCCCGGATAAGACAAGGATTCTTCTGTTCCATCCCCAGTGTTAAAGACCAGGTAGGTGTTGTCACTTTCGCTATCGTAATACACCTGATCTAAATGGTCTTCCACAATCATCTGGTCTCCGGCCACATAGTTTCGCGCTTCCTGAAGGACCATCCCTGTCTTTTCGTCCTTCATCTCCCACTGAACATCACGAAATGTGAGTACACGTTTTTTATCATAGCCAGCTTCTCTCTCTTCGGAGTCCCTCACAACAAACATATAGTTTTGGTACTCATATACTTTCAGGTGGTCTCCGAAGATCCTTTCCACTTCCTTGGGCTGAAGAGGGCTGTCTACTGGCATAGGCTGCTGCTCTTCTGTTTCTAGGACTTCATCTATGATCTCCGCAGATGGTTTCATTACTGGGTTTGTCAAAAGCAGTACCGCTGATAAGCCCAAAAGCATCAAGGAGAACACCCTGACCCACTTTTTCGGACTTCTGTACTGAAGGATATTCCGGACTCTTCCCTTAAGATCCCCAGCGGAATACCCCGCGAGAAGCACCGGATCTGGTTTTCTCATTTCAAGGCTGAGCAGGGTCTCTATATAGGCTTTGTGCTGAGCCTTCTCCATGTTTTTCAGGACAGCCTCATCACAGGACTGTTCCATATCCCGGACCATGAGGACGAAAGAAATCCAGAGGATTGGATTGAACCAATGAACCAGAAGTATCAGATAAGAAAGGGCCTTGATCAGAGGATCCTGCCTTCTCAAATGTTCTCTCTCATGCTCGATGATATGAATGCTTTCGATGCTGCTTAAGTTTTTCGGAAGATAGATCCGAGGCTTTATGATCCCATAGGCAAAGGGTCTTTTTATCTCATTGCCCGTGAAAATTTCACCGGATACCCGTTTCGCCCCTTGGATCTTTCTTCGGACTTTCCATAAACTAGCGGTAAAGTGAAGAAGCATAAGCCCAAGGACACCGAAATAAACAGCCGCTAATAGATCAGCCAGCGGAATTTCTTTCACCAGAGACCCTTGGTCTCCCAAGATCAGCACTGGAACCTCCATGAAGGTTTCCGCTGTTTCCACGGTAATACTTTCTTGGGCCTTTTCTGCCACAAGAGTCTCTGGCAGGATGCTCACAGGACTGTTGATGCCAACAGGCAGAAGAAGACGGATGAGCAGAATGCTCCATAGAGCGTAGGAAAAGACCTTCGGAAACCTCTTTAGAAGCATTCTCACAAAGAAGATCCAAAGTGCCACATAGGATGCCTGAATCGATAGGCTGAGGATGGCGATGAACAAGTCTCTCATCTGTTATCCTCCTCCATCATTTTTCGTATTTCATCCAGTTCCTTGTCGGAAAGCTTCCCCTCTCCTGTGAAAGAGGCTAGAAACGATGGAAGAGAACCTTGAAAGAACCGGTCCAGAAAGTCTTTGCTTTCAGCATAGAGAGCTTCTTCTCTGGATACCAGAGCACTGACCGTTGCTTCTTCGTTTCTCAAAAATCCTTTATGTGCCAATTTTCTTAGAACGGTATAGGTTGTGGATTTTTTCCAGCCGAGGCTGTCCTCTGCTTTTTTCACAAGTTCTGTGGAGTTGATGGGTTCATGGTCCCAAATAATATCCATTAGATTATATTCCGCTTCAAATAGTTTATATGCACTCATACTGATCTCCCTTTTTTTCTATAAGTTTATCATAATAAACCTCTCTTCACAATAATAAATTCTGAATTTTCTACATTCATCCTGCCATTTGTATTCCTTCAGGCGGAAGCTATGCCAGATTTGATTTCTAAGTTTCAACTTCCAGACTATTTACGGTATAATGAGAGGGACTTATGAATTTGAAATATCAAAAACGAGGTGCCAAATGCAGGATATATTAAAACTAAAGCCTATTTTCCAGGAAAGGATCTGGGGTGGAAGAGCCTTAGAAGAGTACTTTGGATATGAGATTCCCAGCGATACCACCGGTGAATGCTGGGCAATCTCCGCTCACAGAAATGGAGACTGCCTCATTGAGAATGGAGATTTAGCAGGACAAAAGCTGAGTGAAGTGTATGCAAACCACAGAGACCTTTTTGGCAGGATCAATTCGCCTGTATTTCCTCTTCTTACAAAAATCCTCGATGCCAAGAATGATCTCAGTGTGCAGGTTCACCCTGATGATGAGTATGCCATGCAAGAGGAGAATGACTTAGGTAAAACAGAATGCTGGTATATTCTCGATTGTGAAGAAGGCGCAGAGCTCATCTTCGGACATACCGCTAGAACACGAAAAGAGCTAGAAGAGAAGATAAAAAGCGGAAGCTGGGACAGCCTTCTTACTCGCGTCTCCATTCAGCCTGGAGATTTCTTTTATGTGCCCTCAGGAACCATCCATGCCCTGTGTAAAGGAACACTGGTTCTTGAAACCCAGCAGTCCTCTGACACCACCTACCGGGTCTATGACTATGACCGTGTGGATGATGAAGGGAAGAAGAGAGATCTTCATATAGAGTCCTCTATTAAAGTGGCCATGGTGCCCCATGTTGGTACTCGAGTTCACCCTGCCGTACAGAAAGAGGATAATCTAACCATCACACACTATGTGGACTCCACTTTCTTCACGGTGGAAAAGTGGGATGTTCATGGCGAAGCTGACAAGAAGCTTCCTGGATTCACCTTGGTCAGCATCCTTACCGGAGAAGGCACCATGAATGATCTTCCAATTAAAAAAGGAGACCACTTCATTTTGACAGAGGCTAAGGACACCGTGAAACTAGAGGGACAGTTCACCGCCATGGTGTCCTGGATCGCAAAAATAAAGTGCTGAAACCTCTAAGAAAAATAAGAAGACCTGCTTTCATGAAGGACTCCCTTCATGAGTAAGCAGGTCTTTTGCTATGGAAAACTAATGGATAGCGATGAATTAAGCAGCTTTATCAGCTTTCTGGTCCTTCTTCAGCACACTGGCTTTTAAGAAGAATCCGAGGCATCCCAGTGCAAATACGATACCAACTGGGTAAGCAATGGAAGTGCTGAGCTTGAAGCCTTCTGGAGCCATAAGAATATAGGTCATACTTACAGCAGACATGAAGGTTCCAGGAATTGCAGCAAGCCAGAAGTTCTTCGCATTTCTGTAAAGATACATGGCAGCCAGCCAGAGCGCCATCATGGCTAAGGTCTGGTTGCTCCAGGAGAAGTATCTCCAGATCATCTGCACATCCATCTGTGTCAGGACTGCGCCAACACCAAGAATTGGCAGTGTCAGAAGGAATCTCTTCTTTGTGTCTTTCTGATCGATACCAAACCAGTCTGCAATGACCAGTCTAGCGCTTCTGAATGCTGTGTCTCCAGAGGAAATCGGGCAGGCAATAACGCCGATCATGGCGATGACTGCGCCTATTGGCCCGAGGAGTGTGGAGGTGATTTCATACACAACAGGTCCCTGTCCACCAAGCTCTGTTAAAGCCGCCTGAAGTCCACCTGTAGTTTCATAGAACGCTACACCGGCAGCAGCCCAGATAAGGGCAATGACACCTTCTGCCACCATGGCTCCGTAGAATATCTTTCTTCCGTCTTTCTCCGTATTCATGCATCTAGCCATAATTGGTGACTGGGTTGCATGGAATCCTGAGATGGCTCCGCAAGCTACGGATACGAACATCATCGGCCAAATTGGTGTACCCTTTGGGTGCAGATTGGATAATGTGATTTCTGGAATATGGTACCCCTGGAAAATGATTCCGCCAATAACTCCAAGTGCCATAAAAATCAGGCTTAATCCAAATATTGGATATATTTTACCGATGATCTTATCAATAGGAACAAACGTCGCAATAAAGTAGTAAATGAGAATCACCACCAGCCAGAATACCTTATCCAGGCTGTCAGGTGTCAGCATGGCAAGAAGTGCAGCAGGTCCTGTGGAGAAAGCTACGCCAACCAGTACAAGAAGCACTACTGAGAACACTCTCATGACCTGCTTCATGCCAGTTCCAAGATAAATACCCACAAGCTCTCCAATGCTCTTTCCTTCATGTCTCATGGAGATCATTCCAGTCAGATAGTCATGGACACCGCCTGCAAAGATTGTACCGAAGGTGATCCATAAAAATACGGATGGACCCCATAGAGCACCTGCAATGGCACCGAAGATTGGTCCTAGACCTGCAATATTCAGAAGCTGAACAAGAAACACGCGCCACATGGGCATTACTACATAGTCTGAGCCGTCCGCCAGTGCAACCGCGGGAGTTACTCTATCATCAGGTCCGAACTGCCGTTCCACATACCTGCCGTAGAGCACATAACCAGCGATGAGAATAAAGAGACAAATAAAAAATGATACCATGAATAAATCCTCCTTCATCCTAGTTCAAATGTCTTTATAGGCCTTAAAGACATTTCCTTGATTCTCATGGTATCACTTTGTTCAATTTTAGAACTCATTTTTTGTAAAGGTTATCATTATAGGTGGGTGAAATGCAATAAACCTGGTGTCAAATGCAAAGCTCTTCTCTTAGCTCCTTGATGATCTTCCTGCTCACGGGCAGCACCACCTCTTTTTGCCCCGAAAGCTTCACTGAATATGTGCCATGAAACCAGGGTGCAATCTCAGAGACATAGCGGAGATTGACAATGTAGCTCTTCTGAATCCTGAAAAACCCCTTGTCCTTCAATCGCTCTTCATAGTAGTTCAGTGTGTTGTGATCCTCAAAATCTTCATTCTTCGTATGAATGACACAGACTCGGTTTTGGGATTCTATATAGACCACTTCTGATAGATCCACCATCAGTGTTTTCTTATCCAGAGTCACTGGGATTTTCTGAAAAGATTTCCGCTTTGGCTCTTCCTCTTCCTCTTTTCTGTCTTTTTTCAGATGATACCGCTCCAGCATCTGTTTTACCTTTTCTCCTGAAAAAGGCTTCAGGAGATAGTAAAGCGCTTCTACCTCAAAAGCCTTTTCTGCGTAGGTGCTGAGGGCAGTGGCAAAGACAATCTCCGCCTCCGGCATCTTCTTCCTGGCCATATAGGCCAAAGCAGATCCGCTGATATCTCCAAGATTCATATCTATGAGCAGCAGATCAAAGGCTTCTTTCTTCAGCACTTCCAGAGCTTCTTCTCCTGAAGAGATTTCTGTGAACTCCGCCTCATCCTCATACAGCCCAATGAGATATTTCAGCTCACTTCTAGCAGGTTTTTCATCATCAATGATGGCTATTCTCATATTCCAAGCCTCCTTATGCAAATACTGGCTGATACTCAATTTCCATTACTTTGGGGAGTGTGATGATGACCTTGGTCCCCTCTTCTCCTGTTTGGATCTTAAGCCCTTGGTCTCTTCCATAGAGATAACGCAGTCTCTTTTCTACATTGAACAGTCCAATGGAGAATTCCTTGGTCTCTCCTTCTTTCAGCGCCGCAAGCACTTTCTCCGGAATTCCCTGCCCGTTGTCTTCAATGGTAATTCTCACATTCTCGCCAATACTTTCCACCGTAATCTCAACAATGCCTTTCTTTCTCTTCATGGCCCCATGGAGGATGGCATTCTCTACAATAGGCTGCAGGATGAGGCATGGCACCTTCATTTTAAGATCACTCTCAATAGAAAGTCTCACATCCAGCCGATCCTCAAACCTTGCTTTCTCAAGCTCCAGATATGCATTGACATACTCCAGCTCTTCATAAATACTCACAAATCCATCTTGGGTTTTGATGCTGTTTCTAAAATAAGCTGCCAGCGCAATGAGAAGATCTCTTGCTTTTTCCGGTTTTTCCCTGGTAAAAGCAGAAATGGTGTTCAGGGAATTAAAAATAAAGTGCGGGTTGATCTGGGACTGCAGTGCGCGGTACTCCACTTTATGAAGAAGAGCCTTCTGATGATCCAGTTCTGCCAAGTCATACTGTACAGAGAAAAACTGCGTCAGCCCTTCCACAAACTCTTTTCCTGTGGGGATGCTGAAACCGGATTTATTGCTGATCACAATAAGTGTCCCTAAGGTTTCGCCATTTTTAAAAATCGGGGACCCCATGTATACTTTACTTTTCGCAAAAAGCTCTCTTTTGCCGGTTTCTATATTGCTCTCGTAAAGAAAACTGGACTTTTCCCCATAGATTTTTCTGGCAAAGTCCTCCAGAATCTCCAGGTCTTTCTGACTGAGTTCTCCATAGGTGATCAGAAGCTTCTCTCCTTGGGTAAATACTGCTGCCTGGTGACCCGAATGGTTCACAATGGTTTTGGCGATTTCAAAAAGATTCTCTTTGTCATAGGTCCCTTTAGCAAGATAAGGCAGACACTTTCTCGTAATTTCAAAAGTCATGGTGGTGTTTTTCCCAATTTCATAAGCCTGCTCTGTGAAGATGCTTTTGAAAATGCTCATGAAAAACACCATCCCCACGGAGTTGAACATGACCATGGGCACAAAAATTGCACGAACCAGGGTATATGCCATATCAAAAGGCCTTGCGATGAGAAGAATCAGCGCCATCTGAAGAAGCTCTGCTGCAAAGGTCAGAAGAAACACATGGGACTCCTGATATCCTTTTGCCTTGATTCTAGAATAAAAAAACGCGGAAAGTACACCCTCTGCCATGGTGGAAATGGCACAGGACAGTGCTGTAAGCCCTCCCACATCACTGAAATAGCGATGAAGCCCTGCAATGACAGACGCTCCGATACCCACAACAGGTCCTCCGATGAGTCCTCCTGCCATAACACTGATGACTCTTGTGTTGGCGATGGCACCAGAGACCTCATAGCCTGTGATGGTGGAAACAATACCCATGACACCAAAAAGCACCATGAGAAAAATCTGCTCACTCAGCGCTTTCTTCTCCCCAGTGATGAACCGTTTGGTGATGGAAAACTGGGTCAGAAGCAGCGCTAAGATAACAAGTAGGCCGATATTCAATATAACACTGCGTATAATTTCAAGATCCATGATCAAAATGGAATCGCCCCCATAAAATATTTTCAATTCCTATTGTACCTCAAAACCATTTCTTTGAGTACCAAGGATATCGGAAGAATTTCAACTCAGACATTTTCTATGATGTTCTAATGTTCAAAGAAAGATTTTCTCGTAAAAAGAGAGCAGATGATTTATCCGCTCTCCTTAAAGTCACTATTTCCTGGATTCTCTGAAATGGATGGCGGCTCCAATCAGATTGGCATCACTTCTGAAGGCGCAGGGAACAAGATTCACCTCAAGTCCCTCTGCTCCTTTTCCTGCTAAGTACCACTTTGTTCTTTCCAGCAGACTGGGAATCAAATCCTCTCTTCTGGATATTCCTCCTCCAATGACAAACCGATCCGGATTGAACGTGCAGGACAGATTGAAAATCCCTCTTGCAAGGCCATCAATCAGGCTTTCCACATGCTTTATTGCTATTGGATCTCCTTCTTCGGCACGAAGAAACACTTCACTGCCTTCCACCAGTTCCCCTGTTTCTTCACTGTATCTTCTTGCCATTTGGACAGGGCTGCCCAGTGAGCTCAAACTGTCATTTTCTGCGAGCAGCATGTAGCCGAACTCACCGCCAAAGAGATTTCTGCCTTTATAGAGCTTTCTGTCCATGATCACAGCTCCTCCTATACCGGAGCCGATGACCATAAAGAGGACGTCATTCACATCCTGTGCAGCTCCTTCATAAAGTTCAGCAAGCGCTGCACAGTTGGCATCATTCTCAATGGTTACGGGAACGCCCAAAAAGTTCTCCAAGTCCTCTCTGATATTGAAATGATGGATATAAGACACCGCACTAAGACCTCCGATATACCCACGCTCACTATCCACTGTACCAGGAGCACTGAAGGCTGCCCCAGAAATTTCTGTTTCTTTCTTCATTTCGGTCAATACCCGAAACAACTCCTCTTTCATCAACTGATATGTCTCTGGGGTTTTAAAAGATCCCTTATGACGCAATCCATCTTCCCCATAAAGACCATACTTTATACTGGATCCTCCGATATCAACTGCAAATAGATTCATACATCACTTTCTGCTCCTTTATTTTTCAATTTAGGAAAGAATATTTTTTCTCGTGTGTTCTTTCTATTTTTGATCCATCCAATTGGGTTATGCTTACTTCCCGAAATGCTGGGTGGCCAGGGTCACATATTTCCCACCATAGAAAGTTCCGCTGACAGGAGCTGTTATGACTCCAACTCCGACATAAATATACTCCGGATCCAGCATGGCTTTATTGTGTGAAGGGGAGTTTTTCCACCCTTCAAAAATCACTTGGGCGGAGACAGCCTCACTGCCCATATTGGCAAAAAGATTCTCCCCTTTTTTGGTGTACTGGGTATATCCGAAGATAAAATTCATAAGATCGCCAAAAGGAATATACTCCAAGTGTGGATTATAATGCGCAAAGTAATCATGCTGCAGCATAGACTCACTTTTATATCTAGCTGAACTGATGAGATCCTCTTTCAGCAGAAGCTCTTTCAGTCCATTGTCTTTTCTGTAGGCATTCAGAATAGATAGAATCTCTTTCTCCAGATTTTCATGGACAACAGATTTGTAGTTTTTCGGAAGACTTTTATCTGCTGTGCTGAAGTATGCTTTTTTATCCGATGCTACCGCAATCTTTATGTCAATGGTGTCCCCTTTTTTATAGACACCCGGTTTTGACACCATCTCCAAAATGGTCCCGTAAGGATGTGTATCATCAGAGATTTCTATGGCATTGACACGCAGTCCAATATTCCGCACTTCCTTCTGGTGCTTCATCGTAGCATCTGGAAGCATCACTTCATCGCTACCCAAAGTTTTTTCTGTACTCAACGGCGAAGTTTCCCCAGCACTTTTTGCAGCTTCTTCCTCTGGTGGTTTTTCCTGAGCCTTTGAAGCAGTCTCCTTCGGTGGCACTGGAGTTTCCGAAGCGGTACCTTCTGAAGGGGTTTCCACGGGTTCTTTCACTGGTGCCGGTTTTTCTTCTGAGATTTCAAGGGGTTCTTCCGATGTGAGGAGAATACCGCTGAGATACCCTCCAACGCTACCGTATTGGACTTTGTACCAACCGTTGCTGACCTTTTCTAAAGTCTCAATCTCTTCATCTTGATAAATTACTTGTAGAATCTCATACTGAATCCCGGGACCTTTGCGAAGATTTCCTGTCATTTTCATAAAGAACACCTGATGATGCTTTATGAAGGTGAGAGGCTCTTCTTTTCTTTTTTCATTCTCCATGGGCTCTTGAGCCGATGTTTCTCCACTGGATGGTAAGGAAGGAAGATCTGATACAGGCTCCATCACTTCTTTTTCCGGAGCCTTCTCCACTTGCAAGACTTCAGGATGCTCCTCGTCTGTCTCTTCTTTAGAAAAGTACGGATTGGAGATACAAGAAAAAAGAACGAGACTCGACATTAGCAGACTGAACACTTTCATTCTTTTCATCTCTGCACCTCCCTGCTCCACTTCTTACATTCATCATATCACTTTTCTGGAGATCCGCACGAAAAAACCGGCAGTTTTTCCACTGCCGGTAAAAATTATCATATGTTGTCCGCAGACCGTCTTACTCCTTAAGGGACAGTGGGAATGAGATTTCCCATGTCCACAATCTCATAGTCTTCCGGCACTTCAAACAGCGCATCAGAAAGATCTCCCACTTTAAAGTCTGTCACTTCCATGACAAAGGCTTCAGAACCGTCTTTGTTATAGGACTCCATCTTCATGGGGAAGCCGTACTCCTCATGGAGCCACATTTTCACATTATAACCCTCTTCAAGCTTTGTGCTCTCCACCACATGACATGAAACTCCGTTAAGCATTTCTTTCCCCACATAGGTCATGTCTGTTTCATCCACATCGTTGGTGAAATCATCCATGGTAAAAGTATCCTGCTCTCCCTCGACATTTTCTCCCAATGGCATTTTCATGGCCGTTTTAGTGGAGTCATCCAGAATATACAGAGCGTCTTCTCCATGAATCATCACAAAAGGCTGCCCCATGACTTCACTCTCTGCTCTCATTTTACTGCCTTTGAGGTACATGCGGCTGATGGTATTTTCACTGTCCATACCTGTGACGTTCATTTCATAATAGATTTCCGCCATGTCTTTTCCACTGCCAAAAAGATCTTTCAGCTCTTCCGCACTGAGGGTATTTTCTTCGGAAGGTTTCTCCTCACCAGGCGCCTCTTCCGGCTTCTCTTCCTCTTCTTCTCCTTCTTCTGCAGGCGGTGTTTTAACGGGTGTTTCAGGCTCCTCTTTGGAACTGCAACCAACAAACAGGGCAAACAGCAAAGACACCATGAGAACACTCATCCATCGGATGAGTAAAGACTTCTTGATCATGACCACACTTCCTTTCTTTCATGCAGGGTCATTTTCCCCTGCCATCGTCCTGGAGCGTCAGTCGACAGGAATACATCGTCCATATTCTGTTAAAGATACACTGCTGAATGTTTGACCTCATTGTAGCACTCCGAAAAAAGAAGAACAAGTGACTTCCCATCATGCACAGAACGAAAAATCAGCACCCTTCTATAGAGTGCTGATTTTCACAAAAACTATTCTCCTCTGTACTGGTCATCAATTTCCTTCATACGGTCCACTTTGGGAAGAGAACGTCCTCCCTGGAACTCGCTGCGAAGGTATGCCAGGGTCAGCATTTCTGCATGGGCTTTCCCCATGGTGAGTCCACCCATGGTGATGATGTTTGCATCATTGCTTTTCGCGGCTCTTTCTGCTGAATACACATCCGCCACCTGGGCTGCTCTTATGCCATGGACTTTGTTTGCTGTAATGGCTACGCCAATGCCTGTTCCACAGAGGATGATGCCCCTGTCAAATTTCTTTGATGCCACTTCTTTGGCAACCTTTTCTGCAATATTGGGATAGAGAATTTTTTCTCCTTCGAAGGATCCAAAATCTTCAAACTCAAATCCGTTGTCTTTTAATACTGTAAGGATATGCTGCTTCAGATCATATCCCATTTCATCGCAACCAATGGCGATTTTCATACTATACTCCACCTTTCTTTGCTTCTCTTACGTTCCTTATGATGGCTTCCAGGTTGTCCATCTCGTGTCCAAACCTGCCGATGAAAAGACCATCCACATCTTCTGACTTTGCAATTTCCATGGCTGTCTCTTTCTTTGCAGACCCGCCATAGATGAGCCGCACAACTGAGCTTGCATTCTCACCAAAGTGCTCCCGGACAATCTCCCGGATGAGGGCCATGGATTTGTGCACATAAGAAGCCTCTGCAGGCTCCGGCTGTCCGATGGCCCACTCCGGTTCATATGCAAGAATGAGGTCTTGGAATCTTTCCGGAGAGACGTCTTTCAGATAAGAAAGAATCTGATCCTTCAGCGCTTCCTTTCTTCCATCTCCCTTTTCCCGTTCACCGATACAGACAATGGGCCACATATTGTATTGTAGGGTCAGATGCACCTTCTCATTGATCATGTCTGGTGTCTCCTTGAAAAGAGCTTTACGCTCGGCATGTCCGAGCTCCACCAAAGAGCAGGAAAGGTCTTCCGCACTCTCAATGGAAAACTCTCCTGTATAGGCACCTTGGGCTTTGGGCGCAATATTCTGCACCCCATAGTGTATGGCAGAGTCTTTTAGGATCTCTGCCACCGGATAGAGTGTCCCCATGGAGGGAATGAGAAAAAGATCCAGATCTTCCATCTGCCCGAGTCTCTTTTTCATCTCCTCTGCCATGGTCTTCGCCTCTTCCATACGGTTCACGTAAATCTTCAGGCTCATGCCCACGATGGGTTTTCTCTTCATGGCGCTCTCCTTATGCATTCTTCATTTCCTTCAGCATTTCCTGATAAATGAGATAAGAAGAGAAGGAACCGGGGTCTCTGAATCCAACAGCTCTTTCCCCCAGTCTCATGGCTCTGCCCTTCTTTGCGATGAGGGGAATGGTTCTGTCAGAACCTGCCTTCAGCTCTTCCACAAAGGCTTCAAAGCTTTCCAGTTCATCCTTTCCAGATTCTGCTGATTCCTTCAGCTTATCTACTGCAGGACGAAGCGCATCTACCATGGTCTTATCTCCTACTACTGCTTTTCCTCTCGCTTCAATGGCTTTAACACCATTGTCGATGAAGCCTACAAGTTCAGAAAAGCTCAGCTCATTTTTGCCCTTGACATCGTCTCCGGCTTTCATAAAGAGGCTTCCATAGAGGGGACCCGCAGCGCCGCCCACTTTACCAAGAAGGATCATACCGACTTTCTTGTAGAAAGAAGCAATGTCTTCAGTCTCCTCATAAATTTTACTCAGCTGCTTCTCCACCTCACGGAATCCGATGGACATATTGATCCCATGGTCTCCATCTCCGATATCAGAGTCCAGCTTTGACAGATAGTCCCGATGCTCTTCAAACATGGGGATGAGACGCAGAATAAAGTTCTTGAAAAATTCCTTGCTGTATACCATACTATTTCCTCCGGCCAGAACCCATGGTTCTGAGATTATTATCTTCTTTTGAAATGGAAGGATATCCGCTCAAAAAGGCCAAAACCTCTTTTTCTGCGGATATCCTCAAGTAGAGATGTATATTATCTGATGCTCATATAAGGAGTGTCCACTGGATAATCCAGAAGTTCCTTCAGCTCCGCATCCACCTTGACGATGGTGATGCCCATACCGATCATATCCATAGAAGTCGCATAGTTTCCTACGAGAGATTTGTAGACTTTGACGCCCTTTTCTCTCAGCACTTCTTCCAGATGGTTATGAATGATATACTGGTCCATCAAAGGCAATCCGCCAAGACCATTCACCAGTGTGTACACTTCATCGCCTTCAGAAAGCGGGAAGTCCTTCAGAATATGTTCCATGATTTCATCTACAACCTGATTTGCAGGTTCGATCTTACCACGACGTACTCCAGGCTCACCGTGAATACCCATACCAATTTCCATATCTCCATCTTCCATATCAAAAATGGTGCCACCCTTTACTGGAATGGTGGAGGAAGACAGTGCAACACCCATGGAACGGGTATTGTCATTACATTTCTTTGCAGCCGCAACTACTTCATCCAGGTCCATACCCTTGGCAGCAGCGGCAGCAGCAGCCTTGAACACAAAAAGGTCTCCAGCGATTCCTCTTCTGTCTTCAATATTTTCAGAAGAAACCACGTCATCTGTCACAAGAACTGTCTCCACACGGATACCATCGTCGGCTGCCATTTCAGCACCCATATCAAAGTTCATCACGTCTCCTGCATAGTTTCCATAAAGATAAATGCAGCCTTTTCCCTGATCTACTGCTTTTACAGCGTTATAACAAGGTTCTGGTGAGGGAGAAGTATTGATGTTGCCGATGACAGCAGCATCTGCAAAGTTTTTTCCTACATAGCCCAAAAATAGAGGTTCGTGACCTGAGCCGCCACCAATGATGACACCGACTTTTCCTGGTACGGGATTTGTAGTGACAACCACTCTTCCATCATGCTCCAGAAGCTTTACATAGTCGCTGTGTGCCTTCACATAACCAGACAGCATTTCCTCCACCACGTCATAAGGATCATTAATCAGTCTTCTCATTATTCATTCTCCTTTTATACGATATTAAAGTTCTTTAAAATGCACCATGTTTCCTATAATTAAGAAACATATTTGAACCTCAAAGAATCCTCATATCTCTATTATTGAACAAAAAGCGAATGGATTCAACTGATGAATGTAAACCTTTTATTAACGATTTGGTTTTTTTCCCATTATATCAGAATCAAATTTCAGCACTCCAGAAAGAATGAAAAAAAGAGCTCCAGTCATCACTGAAAACTCTCTCTTATCATCAACAGGATACTCTTATACCGCAGCTTCTTTCTGGTCGTGAATGGCCTGCTGGATTTCCACCATTTTATCACCATCCAGCTCATAATATCTCATGGCGATGAGTGAAGCCAGCCATCCAAGAATTGGCATGCCGATGAAGAAGAACATCGTCATCCAGAAGATTGGCCCGGAATATGGAGTTTCTGCCGTAGGCAACTGTTCCCGGAATCCGATGGTGGCCACCATAACACCTACAATGCTGGCACTGAAGGCTGATATTAGTTTATCCACGAAGGAGAAGATGGTGCCCATCATTCCAGGAATAAACTGTCCAGTTTTGTAAGTCTGGTAGTCCGAGCAGTCCGCAATCATTGGGATTACAATGTTTGAGCCAATGGAGATAGCTCCTCCCTGAAGAACCATCAGCACAATAAACAAAATGGTAGCTAGATTGAGATTCGATATAGAGATGCTCCTAAGATCAGCAGTGGCAAAGAAAAGCAGAAGCAGCACTCCGAGAACTACACAAATCCAGGTAGAAACCACATAAGCCTTTTTCTGACCCAGTTTTCTGGCATAGCCGATGCCGATGAAAGTCAATACAATGGTCAAAGGCGTCATGATCAGTCCCATGGTCCCAGATAAAGCATAATTTCCAAGTAGGATCCCGTAGAGCATGATGACCGTTACAGAATTCTGCTTCACAGTGGCAGCCAGCTTATCCGTGGATGCAGAGATGATGAGCATCTGAAGAGGCTTGTTGCCTTTGATGATGGGCCAGTAGTCACGGAACTTAATCTGAACATCAGATGGAACGCCCCAATTCTCCTTCACATCTTTCTTCCATAAGGAAAATACAGAAAGCGCTGTGAATGCTCCAGAAATCACTACAACATACACCATCATTTCACGGAAGAATCCCATGGTGAAGCCACCGTGCTTTGGTACCAGCACATTGGAAATGAGAAACTGGCCACCTGTAAAAAGGACGGTATTAAAAATACCATCAAAAAGGGTGAAAAGCGGTCTTTTCTTCGGATCGTTGGTCAGTACAGTCTGAGCTGCTTTGGTGCAGGCTGTCTGAAAGGTGTATCCAATGATGTAGACTGAGTACACCAGAATGAAGTAACCCAGCCTGAATCCTTGTGGCACCAGATGGGTGGTCATATGTAGGAGAATCACACTCACTGCTAAGATCACATTGCCCAGCACCATATACGGTCTGAACTTCCCTAGCTTTGATTCTGTTTTGTCAATGATAAATCCGATGAGGGGATCTGTAATACCATCAAAAATTCTCATGGCTGTCATGATGGTGGTTACGGCCACCACCAAAAGCCCCGCCACCCCTGTGGCATAGTAGGAAACAAACATCATAAAAAACATATAGAGATTGGTGGCAGTGTTGTTCAAGACGAATAGGCCAATCTGGGCAGTCGAGGCAGTATTATAAGTGACTTTATTGTTATTTTCCATGAAATTCCTCCATATAATTATAAAATCCTGTAGATGAACGGAATGTGCTTCGTTCTTTTTGCCTATCCATGAAAATGGCGCCTATTCGCATGAATATGTAGTGGGCGGGATGGAAACACCATCCCCGAATCTTTCCCCACTTCTTTCTCTTTTGTCTACCGTTTTTTCTGCTTTTTCAACTCGTTCTGTTCTTCTTGTTGTCTATTTGTTCTTATAACCAAAATCCGGAATATTCATCCAGCGGTCTCTCACTGAGTGTGCAGCCATCTTAGGGTGTCTCTGTCTTGTGAAAAGACCCTTCTTGTTCCCCTGGACTCTGATGATGCCCACAGAGGTTTCAAAGTCTGCGAAATTCCACATCTGTTCTCCGATGACATGGTCAAACTCATCAAAGACTTCATGATTCGCCTGAAGATACCTTACCTGATACTCTTCGGTAAATGGAATGTCATCCACTGCGTGGAATCCAGCCACAGTGTCTGCACCATATTCTGTGAACATCACCGGTGTATTGGGATACGCTTTCTTCCACTCCAGAAGTTCATTTCTTAAAGCAGTCTTCGCCTCCTCCAGTTCCCCTGTATTGACATACCATCCATAATAGCGGTTGAGACAGATGACATCCAGATGTTTGGACACCACATCATTGTGAGGCATGGACATCATGATGAGCACCTGGGTCACAGGTCTCTTCTGAGGATCCAGCTCTTTGGTGAGCTTGATAAGTGGTGCAAAATACTCCTCTGCACCCTCTTCGATGGTGGTGGCTTCGTTGGCCACAGACCACATGACAACGCAGGCAAGATTCTTATCCCTTGCCACCAGCTCTCTCAGCACCTGCTCATGTGCTTCTCTGGTATTCATCACTTCAAAGGTCTTCTTCTTGTCCCCATCTCCACCAAACAGTGCAAAGTTGAAGCCATGCATAAGTCCCACTGCAGGCGTCTCATCAATGACCACAATCCCCTGCCTGTCACAAAGTCTCATCATCTCTTCAGAATAAGGATAATGGGCAGTTCTGAAGGAATTTGCACCCAACCACTTCATCAGGTTCAAATCCGTTACGTTCAGTGCCTCATTGAGGCCACGGCCGTTGACAAAGAAATCCTCGTGCTTTCCAAAGCCCTTGAAGTAGAACGGCTTATCATTGATGAGGAACTGATTGTTTTTCACTTCCACCGTTCGGATACCAAAGGATTCTGTATAGATATCCACAACTTCACTGTCCTTCTCCACATGAACTTCCACGTCATAAAGATAGGCCTTCAAGGGTTCCCACAGGATCACATTATGGATCTGGGCATCTTTCTCATATCCGTCATAGACCACCTGCTGGTTCTCATCTCTCACCAGGAACCTTACTTTGTCGAAGTCTCCTTTTACAGTTTCTGAAAAGTGCACCACTGCATGACCTTCCTTCACATCATAAGTGATGGAGAGATCTTCCACATAGCTCTTCGGAGTGGAGTAGATCTTCACAGGTCTATGGAGGCCGGCATAATTAAAGAAATCAAAGTTTGGCTGATTCTTCTTCACGCCATTTTCTTCTTTATAGTTTCCTACAGGAAGAGTGGTGTAATCCAGAATATTGTTCACTTCCACTGTAACACGGTTCTTTCCAGAGACCAGGTATTCATTGATCTCTGCCTCAAAAGGCATGAATCCGCCCTTATGTTCTGTGACGAGCTTGCCATTGACATATACTTTCGCATAATGGGTCGCACTGCCAAAACGCAGCACCAGCCTTTCAGAAAGAAGTTTATGAAAGATCTCAAAGTCCTTCTCATACCATACAGAGCCCACATGGTTTCTGATCTTTCTCAGCACACCCTGCTCATTGAAAGAACCTGGCACTGCCATGACCTCTCCATGGGACAGTGGACTTTTCGGATCGTGGTTCTCCTCCAGAGAAAACCTCCAAATACCGGAAAGGTCCATAAGCGTTCTGGTCGGGGTCGATATTGGATATAACAAGTTGCATTCCTCCTCATACTTTGTGAATCAATGAACTTATTATAAAAAATGATAACGTTCCCTATTGCAATTATTTTGTTGTTTATAGAAATAATATGCTGTCTCTCTTTGAAAAACCAAAGAATTTGTGATTTCATTGACAAAAACACAAAAAAGACTGAACCTATCCTATAGATAAGATGCAGTCTTTTACTATTCCTGTATTTTATGCTGTTTCTGATAGTTCAGCGGCGTCATCCCTGTTTGCTCTCTGAAGATTTTGCTGAAATAATTAAGATTCTCAAACCCGCAGGACAAGGCAATGGCTGTAACGCTTTCCTGATTTTCTGAAAGAAGTACTTTGGCCCGGTCCACTCTTCTTTTATTGATGAAAGCTGTCATGGAGAGTCCCGTTTCTTTCCGGAACTGCCTGGAGAGATGGGACGCACTGATATGGACATGGTCGGCCACATCCTGAAGATGGATTTTGTCCTCCAGATGCGCTTCCAGATAATGAATGGCATTTTGGATATGTCTGGAATAACCTACGGTGGTCATTCTCTGAACCAGGGCGGCATACTCGTCAATGAGCCTGTCAGAAACCTCCTGAACCATTTCGATGCTCTGCATCCTCTCAATGTAAATGGCCATGTTATCAGACAGCTGATGGATGCTGATGGGCGGAACCCCTGCTCTTTCCACGGCGATACGGAGGATGGTATTAAAAGTCAGATAAAGATTCTTTAAAGCTCTTAGTGGATCTCCCGGTACCCGATAACTGAAATCATATACGGTCTTACTCATGATTTTCTTTGCGGCCTCTCCATCTCCGATGCTCACATAATACATCATTTTATTTTGGATCCGATACCGCTCATCGATGAGCGTGAAGGTCTCTTCGATCTCCCGCGGCCTTATATTTTTGAAGTCTGTAATCCTGGATCGGTGATAGTATACTCTCACATCCAGATTTTTCTTCGTGAGGCTCCACACCATGATTTTCGCAAGAGACTGGTATTCCTCCTGATTGAGAATTTTGATGGTTCTATATGCTTCCAGAAGAAACTTCTGGTCCTGCATCGGAATCCCATTCTCCTCCAGAAGATCCAAAAGCTCTTCTTTCGAGACGTGGGCGTTGAGAAATGGTCCTCCCACCACCACATAGGGCAGATGCTCAGAAAAAAGGCCTACAGCCAGGTACTGAAGTCCAAGATTATCTTTGTATACCAGCACCTCTTCTGCTTTTCTTGAAAAGGTGCTTATCACCATATCGCTTTTATACTGCTGCCTATATTTAAAAAGGGTCGTGTCTTTCCGAAGGACCAGTCTGAAGAGCGTCTTCGCCTCCTTAGTAAGAAGCGAAAACTCCAGGCCGGACACTTTCCCGAGAGATGTGCAGACTTCTATAAGCTCATCTTCCACATTTCTGTTCTCCAAGATTACCCCTCCCCTTACCTTACTGTGTTTAGCATACACAATTCTTCTCTGAAAAGAAACAAAAAAACCATTCACTTCTATCCTGACTCTTTAGAAACTCAAGGAAATACTCTACTGTTCTCTGCCTTCGCTTTTCCCAAGATCTGCAAAGAGATAAAAGATCAGATAGATGAAAAAAGACAAAAGGAAAAACTGAAGGCTGAAAGAAAGTGCTTGTTTATCAAAACTTCCCACGACAAACCGGAGAAGATGCACTGGCCGCAGCACCGCATCCCAGGAGTTGAAACGGATGAACCTGCCAAGATAGATGGCATAGCCACTGAGAAGATGGACAGCTACAACCATCCCCCAAGCTTTGAGGTTTCCCTTTGTCCTTCTTAGCTCCCGATGCAGAAGGTATAAGGAAAGAGCACTGAGAGCACACCCCAGAAACACCGCATAGGAGATAGAGAAAAAATTGTTCCAGGGCAGTTTCTCCATGCTGTAGAGAATGCGCTCTGCCCCGGAATAAGGCTCATAAGACGGGTTCGGATAATAAAAAACATCCTGACTGAGATGGATAAAATCCGTGATCACATAGACCGCATTGGGAAAGAAGAAAAGCCATAGCGCCGCCAAGAGTCCTTTTAGCAGAGACCGGGGTCCGGATGGCACTTTCTTCCTCTCATTAATCAGAAGCAGTGCCATTCCGAGCGGAATCCACGCTAGGAAGAGATTCCAAAGAAGATAATACGTATCAAAAGGTCCTCCAAAAAACATCCAGAGGATGAATATCACCGTACATAGTAAAAGAACGCCCAAGACCTGTTTCAGTTTCTTTTCCATTTTCGCACCTCACACCTTGCATTATTACACTTAATTCTATTATCCCCAACGAAGTGAAGAAAAGTCCAAGTTTTTTCTGAAAGGTTCCTGACTTTCTTCATCATCACCAAAAAGAAGCAGCAAAGAACTGTGCAGATTGCCTGCGCAGTCCTTTGCTGCTTTCTTAAGGCCTACTCCCCGGAATCTTTCCTCCTGGGTTCTGGCCACCACCTGGTGTCATGCCAGAAGTGCCTATGGTTGTCACAAGGCTTGTCATAGACACCTCACTCAGTTCATTCCCTTCCGAATAGACCCCATAGGTTTCTCCTTGTTTCAGGTCTTCTGAGGAGAACAGGAGAGAAGCACTGTTTTTCTCAGTAGTATAAGATAACAGCTCTTCTCCTGAGGATGTCTTGATGACCAGGGTTTCACCCGCAGCCACTTCTTCACCATTTAAGAGAAAGGCTCCTTGGGTAGAGGTCTCTGAGACATTCATGGCCATGCCGCTGGAACCAAGAGCAAGAAGTGTGCCTCCTGTAATCGAAAAGCTCCCATTATAGTCCAGAGCGCTGTTTCCATCATTCACCGGTCCTTCAATAATGACCAGCCCGCCAGTCATCTCTGCATCTCCATTGACATCAATGCCATCCCCTTCCGCGTTAACCCTTATCTCTCCACCTGTTATGGAGAGATAACTCCCATCAGAGGAGAACATATTCTGTCCCGGTCTCCCGTTTAGAGAAGAGCTGTCATTACCTCCTGCGGTGTTGATGCCGTCGTCTTTGGCCCCCACATGGATTTTTCCATCTCCAATGATGACCTTGGCCCCTTCGATACCCTCATAACTCATTTCAATATAGACTTCTCCACCGGTGATCTCCACAGTGTCATCTGCATGGATCCCATCATCCCCAGAAGAGATGGAAAGCACTCCATTTTTCATAAGAATGTCCCCATTGGAGTGCACTGCATCATCCGAAGAGCTGATGTCAAAGCTTCCGCCTAAAATGTTCAAAACTGTTCCAGCTTTCAAGCCCTTTGCAGAATCACTGCTTTCCTCTTCCACCTGAGACGAAGGTCCCCAGCTTCCCCAGTTTTCACTGGTGCTGACGATACTGCTGCCCCCACCGGTAGTGAGGACATAGGTACCTTCCCTGATTTCCAGCACCGTTTCTGCTTGAATTCCATCATTACCTGAAGATACGGTAACACTACCATTTTCAAGAAGCACAACACCTTTTTCTGGGTCCTCATCATTACTGGACTGGATTCCGTCACTTCCTGCCTCAATATAGAGGGTTCCATCCTTCACTGCCACCAGGTCTTTTCCTTTGATCCCATCTTCCTTGGCATAGACCGTCACTTCACCGCTGACCATCTTGAAATCATCCTTGCTGACAATGCCATGGGCATAGTTTCCATAGACAAGAAGTTCTCCTTCTCCATTGATGGTGAGATCTCCTTTTGAAAATATGGCTCCATTGGGATCAAGGTCTTCTTCCTCATAGTTCTCCCCATCCCTCAAAATATTCTTTGTTCCGGAAACCAATGTCAGAACCACTTTATCCGCTTCATAGACTTTGATGGCGGAGGTGGACTTGTTTGTAAGATCCAGCCCATTTAAGATCAGCACCACATCTTCCTCCTCCGTGACTTTTACAGAAAGAGATCCATCTTCTGAGGTTCCAGAGAGAAGGTAGGTTCCTCCCTTTGTAATGGTGACATTTTTACCCTCTGTTTCTGCACCTTCTCCTGTGACCTGAGCTTTCTCGGAGAAGACAATTTTTGTGGCAGATGCTTCGTCATAGGACGTCTCCAGATCCTTCTTGGAATACTCCACCGTTATGCCCGCATTTTCTGAAGAATCCACGGTACTATCCACTTCTTCCAGGCTCTCCTGCTCTTCCACAGAAGGGGTCTGTACACTTTCTAGTTCTTCCTGAGGCTCCTTCATAGAGCATCCTGTGATAATTAATAACATCAGCAGGAGAATTCCTGCGCTTTTTAGTTTTTTTCTATTATGATTCATAATTTCATTCTTCCTTTCTTTTCTATTTATGCGGAGAGCTCTCCCTGAGAGGTCATGAGGGTCACAGCCTCTACGCCGCTGATTGCGCCAAGCTCATTGATAAATGCGGTACTCTTTGTTTTCAGCTGCAGCTCATAGATGAGTTCAATTTCTCCAGGGTGCACTGTCTTTGATTTGACGCTCATTTTCTTTGTTTCTTTCTTTAGAATGCCTAACGTCTCCACCTCTGCTGTCTCATCAGAAACATGCAGAAGAAGGAGATAGGAAAGATGCTCCCCATGGCCCCGGACAAAAAACAGAAGCACAAGTCCAATGAGAAAAGACCCTAGAAGAGCCAAAGGCAGAAGCCCTGCGCCCAGGACAATCCCCACACCGATGGCCCAAAAAAGAAACACCAGATCCAAAGGATCCTTTATGGCGGTACGGAAACGGACAATGGAAAGGGCACCCACCATGCCAAGAGACAGCACCACATTGGAGGTCACCGCCAGAATGACGAAGGTGGTGAGCATGGTGAGAAGCACCAACGAAGTATTAAAAGCATCGTTATAAAGGACGCCACTGAAGGTCTTCTTATACACCTTGTGGATGAAAACTCCTACGACAAAAGCCATACCGAGTGCAATGGCGGCGTCCAAAAAGGAAAAGGTGGTCAAATTTTCCAGAAAACTGGATTTTAGAATGTCTTGAAAGGTCATGTTGATCTCCTCATTTCTTTATCATTTCTTTTTTTGATCATTTCAATAATCCAGAGCAAATCTGCCCAGGACATATTTGGAATGGGCACTCTGAAGAGGGTTCTCTCCAGAAAGTATGGCCGGAATAAAGCTTGGCAGAAACCCGTCGTATTTTACTTCCAGAAGTGCTTTCTCCTTTTCATCGGGCAGACAGCAAAGATTCTTCTTCAAAAAACTCTTTGGCTCTCTATAAAATCTGATGTTTCTGTCCAAGGTGATTCTCACATTTCCAGCGTCCCACATGAACGGTTCCCGGTCATAGGTGATAATAATCTTCGGCCTTAAGAGCTTTCCCCTTAGCGCCATATAAAAATCCAGAAAAATCCTCTCCTTCTTCTCTTTGAGAAACTCAAACGTCCCTTCCAGAATCCAACTGGTTTCCAGAGGCGTAAGAATACCTGACTCCTTAAACCCCTGAGACAGGTGCTTTACTTTCTTTTCCAGACGAATCAGCGTGAAGTCTTCTTCATAGACTCTGATTCTGAATTTCTCCCGGTGAGCGGCCCCCATAAGATTGTCCTGAAGCGCTTCATCATTGAAGCTGTCAAAATACAGGCTCCTGATGGTATAGCCTTTTCCTCTCACATGAGGGTCTCTTGGCAGGAATTTCTCCAGTCTTTTGGATAAAATCTCTGCTTTCTCTGGGGAGAGGAGATATTTCAGTTCATGTCGATAACATGGATCTTTCATCGCTTCCTTCCTCCTTTCTACATGTTTTATTCTATTCCTTTGTATCAGGAGCTTCTCCGAAAAACTGACCGAAAAGTTACGCAAAACTGATGCAAAGAAAACAGAAAAAAAAGAAAAGCCCCTTATAAAAAGGAGCTTTCCATATAAAGCAGTGCTTACTGATGTTCATTCTCAAGAGGATCCGGCAGAATCACAATAAATGCGGTGCCGCTTTTTTCGCTTTTTACCTCGATACGCCCTTCATAAGCGCTGATCACGGACTTCACAATGGACAGTCCAATGCCATGCTGGCCGTCCTTCCCTTTATAAAAGCGGTCAAAAAGTTTCTTTCTGGTCTCCTCCGCCATGCCTTCCCCATCATCCTCCACCCGGATGAAAATGCGGCCTTCTGCTCTGGATACTGAAAGAGTGATTTCATGATTCGCATACCGCACTGCATTGGACAGGAGATTCTCAAAGGCTCTCTCGAAGGTCTTTTCTTCGTAGGTGAAATAAACGGGCTCCTTCGGAAAATCATACCGGATGGTGAGTCCCTTCTCCAGAAGAAGGCTCATGAACCGCTCTGAGGAAGCGGACAGCGTCTCCCGAAGATCCAGCTTCTCTTTTCTTAAATCCTCCATTCTGGCATCCAGTTTGGATAAAAGAATGATATCCTCCACAAGACTGCCCAGATGATCCACTTCACGCTTCATCACCGGCAAGGCTTTCTCTTTCTCAAGAAGACCCACTTCCAGAGCTTCCGCATTGGATTTAATGATCTGAAGAGGGGTTCTAAGTTCATGGGAGGCATTCTGAAAGAATGTCCTTTGGTCTTCCTGATATTTTTTCAGCTTCTCACTGGTTTCATTCATAACGGCTTTCAGCTCATGAAGCTCCAAATCAGAAAAATCTTCCTCCAAACTGTCATACTCTCCTTCTCCCATTCTCTTGGCAAAAACCGACAGTGCCTTCACAGGCATTACAATTCTGCCTGCCAGAAGGTAGCCGAGGATCACCGTGAGAAGAAGGGCCACTGACATAATGAGGAGGAGCATTTGGGAGAGGTTTTTCTCAAAATCATAGAGATTGCTCATGTTGATAAAATGCACTTCATACAGATCCATCCCTGTCATGGTCCGGCTCTTTACCACGGTATAGTAATAGAGACCCTCCCCTACGGTAAGCCGTTTCACGCCACCTTCTTCTAGAGAAATCTCTCTTTTTTCCACTGCAGTTTTAACTTCAAAAAGGGGAGAGGATTCCGTGACCTCTGGATAAAAATCAGGCACCAGCACCTCATAGTCCTCTGTCACAAAAAGCCGTTCGGTGGATCCCCCTGGAATCTCAGGGTACTTTTTCTCAGGCCGCACTCTATCTTCTTCCATGTCAGGGGGAATTCCATCACTTCTTACCCTTGCGAGGGCTTCCGTAGCACTGCTTTCAATATAGTTGGAGATGAGAAGATTAAAGGCAGCAAAAATCAGAAGAAACACCAGAAGGATGAGGCCCGATAATAGAAACAGCACCCGGGTTTTTAGGCTTTTCAGTTTTTTCATGACTCTTCCTCCATGATTCTGAAGCCGAAGCCCCAGATATTGTCGATCCGGATGCTGGAGGAGGAAAGTTTTTTACGAAGCCTTCTCACCGTATCATCACAAGCCCTCGTCTCCACTTCGATGCTGTATCCCCAGACTTCATCCAAAAGCTCTGTTCTTGATACCGCCCGGTCACTGTTTTTCATAAGATAAGAAAGCAGCCGGAACTCTGTGGGCGTAAGCTCTAAAACTTTGCCCTCTAGCAGCACCTCCATGGTGCCTGGATTTACACTAAGGTTAGAAAAAGAAAGATGCTCTCCTTCTTTTTCCTTGAGGTTCTCCTGATCCAGACGCACCCGTCTTAACATAGCCTTCACCCGCATGACCAGAGAAATGGCACTGAATGGTTTTGTAAAGTAGTCATCGCTGCCAAGATTGATTCCTGTGGCATAATCCAGGTCGCTGTCTCTGGCTGTAAGGATGATGATGGGCACAGTGCTTCTTTCCCTTATTTTCTTCGTGATGTCAAAGCCGCTGGACCCTGGCATAAGCACATCTAGAATCACAAGGTCCGGTTCTTTCTGAAGAAACTTTTCAAAAAGTGCATCTCCTGTAGAAAAGTCTGATACCTCGTAACCTTCACTCATGAGAAAGGTCTTCACCATCTCTCTGATTTCTTTCTCATCCTCTGCAATGTAAATATGTTCCTTCATCTCTTTGTCACCACCTCTTTCTTTTTTATCATAGCAAGGATCCCGAACAGAAGTTACGCAAGACTGACGCAATCCATGGGAATCTAAAAAAATTTCACCAGTTCTTCTTCTCCGCTTCATAGTGTCATTGTAGAATTGTAGTGTGTCATCCCTGTGGCACAATGAAAAGATCGAGGTGGATATAATGAAAGCATATGCAATAGAAAGTCCAGGCTCTTTTGAGAATCTGACCCTCATGGACCTGCCAAAACCTGAACCAAAAAAAGGGGAGATCCTTGTGAAAATCCATGTGGCAGGACTGAATCCTGTGGACTATAAAGTTCTTTCAGGAGGACATAATAAGTGGGAGTATCCCTTTGTGCCAGGTCTGGATGGAGCCGGAGAAGTGGAAGCTGTGGGAGAGGAAGTCCATGACTTCAAGGTTGGAGACCGGGTCTTTTATCATGGAGACCTCAGTAAACCGGGCGTTTTCGCAGAATACGCTGTGACCACAGCCCTGACAGCAGCAAAGATTCCTGATGCCATGGATTTTGCTGCCGCCGCTGCACTTCCCTGCGCAGGTCTTACCGCCTATCAGGCCCTCACTAGAAAAGTGAACACAAAACATATGAACTGGGTGCTCATCCATGGAGGTGCAGGCGGGGTTGGCGGCTTCGCCCTTCAGATTGCAAAAAACCTGAGCCTAAAAGTCATCACCACCTGTTCCAAGGAGAATGAATCCTATATGAGGAGTCTTGGCGCTGACGAAGTCATCGACTACAAAAGTGAGGATGTCACAGAGCGGGTCATGACCATCACAAAATCCCTCGGCGCAGACCTCATTCTCAATACTGTAAGTAAAGAATCCGCCGAAGAGGATCTCCATAGACTTGCCTATAACGGTCATCTCATTTCCATTGTGGATCTTCCGGATCTCACGGGTTTTAACCCTTACAGAAAAGCTGTCTCTATCCACAGCCTGGCCCTGGGCGGAGCCCACAGCTCGAAAAATGACCTGCAAAGAAAAGACCTCCGTGTCATGGCAGAAGAACTTGCAGCCCTCACAGTTTCAGGAAAAGTGGATCCTATGATCTCCAAGATCCTCCCTTTCAGCGCATTGAAGGAAGGACTCCGGGAACTGACCACTAGACATGTTCGTGGAAAGATTCTTGTGAAGATCATCGAGTGACGAAAAAGACGAAAAGGAGCGTTCCTTTAAAGGGTTCACTCCTTTTCGTCTTTTTATCTCCTCCGGATTACGCCATCGTGGGGAATGAGACACTTTCCTCTACTTCAGTATCATATGAAGGAAACTGGCAGTCCCGTGGTGAATATCATCAGAACAGTATGGCAAAGAGCCGCAAGAGAGCATCAAAGATTCTGGCAGGGAGCGTTTCCTTCAGGTCCCCTTTTTTGATCTCTTTACTCACATGAAAGGTCTCAAGTGCATCCTTCTTCAGATCTTTCAGCACCTCATGTCCATAGAGGAGGGCACCGCATTCAAAATGAAGATACAGACTTCTATAGTCCATGTTGATGGTACCTACCACCCCAATGTCATCGTCGCTGACATAGCTCTTAGCGTGTATGAATCCTGGGGTGTACTCATAGATCCGGACCCCAGCCTTCAGGAGAGGCATGTAATTGGACCTGGTGATCCGAAAGACCAGCTTCTTATCAGGAATCCCAGGGGTAACAATTCTTACATCCACCCCGCGTTTCGCCGCAAGGCAAAGGGCGGACTGCAGCTCATTGTCTATGATGAGATAAGGAGTGAATATATAGACATAGTCTCTGGCTTGAGACAGTATTTCAATATAGATATTCTCTCCAAGGGGTTCATCATCCAGTGGAGAATCCGAGAAAGGCTGCACATAGCCCTTGGCAGTGAATGATGACGGATCATACAAGACCTCTGGCAGTGCCAGGGGGTCCACTGCATCACTACGGAACGCATTCCACATCTCAAGAAACATCAGGGTAAAGCCTTTCACTGCTTCTCCTTTAAGCCTGATTCCAGTATCTTTCCAGTGTCCGAACCGCATCTTTTCATTGATATACTCATCCGCCAGGTTGATTCCTCCGGTAAACGCTGTATGACCGTCCACCACCAGGATCTTCCTGTGGTTCCGATGGTTCATCACCACTGAGAGGATGGGGCGGAACCGGTTGAATGCCATGCACTTGATGCCAGCAGCCTCCACTTTTTTGACGAAGTCATTGGGCAGAAGAAACATGGATCCCACATCGTCGTAAATCATGCGGACATCCACCCCTTCCTTCACTTTTCCGGATAGAACTTCCAGCATCCGGTTCCACATGAGACCTTCTTCCACGATGAAATACTCCAGGTATATGAAGTGCTTTGCCTTTTCCATGGCCCTAATCATATCAGAGAACATCTCTTCTCCCACAGGATAGTACTTCACATCGGTTTTTTCATATAATGGGAAGTCATTTTTCTTGGCCACATATTTGGCTGTGCCATGAGCCCTGTCATCTTCTTTTTTCAGTTTATCCAGCACTTCCTTGCTCTTTGGAAGCAGCGGGTGGATTCTTTCATGGGATCTTAGAAGCCTGAGTCTCATGAATCCTGAAGGCCTCTTGTTGCCAAAAAGAAGATAGAACAGTCCGCCAAAAACTGGAAGTGTCATAATGAGAATGATCCACCCAATTTTATAGGAAGCATTCTCCTCTTTCATATTCAGGAACAAGACCACCATAAGACTGAGGATGGAAAGCATGACACTGATCCACTCCCGATTTCCCACAAAGTCCATGAGAAAGAGAGTTCCCCATAAAAGCTGCACCACAATGATGAGTGCAATGAGGGCGATTCTGTAGTTGATTTTCTTAAGTAGCTGCATTTCATCTGTCCTCCAAGTTCTTTTCTTTTAATGTAGCCTTTCTAGCTTCATTCTGCAAGGTTTCAAGGCGGTTTGCTGATCTTTTCAGTTATTTCAGCAATTTTTAAAAACACAGGATTTCAAATGGACCTTTCTTAGGTACTTAATTTATGCTCTAGAATCAAAAAAGCGGCTATAATCGCCGCTTTCTTAATTGCTGTATATCCTTATTTTCCTTCTGCCGCATTCTTGCCAGCGATTCTTCCAAAGACCAGAATGTCCGTCAGTGCATTTCCACCCAGTCTGTTACCAGCATGGATACCGCCGGTGACTTCTCCTGCTGCATAGAAGCCAGGAATAGCTGCTCCGTTTTTATCCAGCACCTGAGCTTCGTCATTGATTGCCAGACCACCCATGGTGTGGTGGAGTGATGGAGAACGAGGTGTTGCATAGAAAGGCGCTTCCAGGATCTTTGGACCAAAATTGGTTTTTCCAAACTCTGGATCCTTCTGATCATCAATAAAGGTATTGTACTTCTCGATTTCAGAGACAAATACATCTGCAGGAATACCCATCTGCTCTGCAAGTTCTTCCAGAGTATCTGCCCGGTAGATGCTCTTAGTAGCCACCAGATCATCAATGACATCTCCCCAGCCGTTCTTATCTCCAGGCTGTGGATTTCCTGCGGTGACCTGATCGCAGATGATATAGAAGAGGCTGTCTGTCTGCTTCAGCGCAGCGCTGGCCAGCACGTCTCTTTCTGCATATTCATTGACAAATCTCTTTCCTTCTTTATTGATGAAAACCTGAGATTCTGCACTTCCCCACACACCACCGGAAAGAGCTCCTGTTTCAGGATGTGAGCTTGGCATCAGCTGCGCAAATCCCATCCCCACAAGGTCTGCTCCCGCTTCAATACCCATATTGATGCCATCGCCTTGGGCATTAGAAGTATTGGTGCTCTTCATATCTTCAGGAATAGTAGGCCAGTAGGTATTGTACTGTGCAACCATCTTTGCATTGGCTCCAAATCCGCCAGTAGCCATGATGACACCTTTCGTCGCATGTAATGTCACTTCCGTGCCATCTGTTTTTACAGCTTTCACCCCAGTGACACGTCCATTTTCGATGATCAGCTCTTCTGCCTTTGTTTCCAGCATGAACTCTGCACCATTTTTCTTCGCATCCTCTGCAAGAGGGTTTATAAATCCAACCCCAACACTGGCAGAAAGTCCGTGAGTTCTTGGCCACATGGCTCCAAGTACAGTTCCGATGCTGTCGTTGATTTTTAAAGTAGAGTCTTTGGAAACCAGCCAATTGAGCGCATCCAGCGCTTGACTTGTCAGCTTCTTTGCCAGGGACAGATCACTTGTGATTTCTTCACCGTTCTTATCTGTACGCTTTCCACCGATGTAGATCTGATACATATGAAGTTCTTCAGAGTCAAAAAGCTTTGTGGTGTCGCCATCTTCAAAATATTTCTCAATCTGACCTTTCAGTGTCACCACTGTATCTTTGAAATCACCAAATGTGTTTTCATCCACTTCTAGAATCGCTTTCAGATCATTGATCAGTGCGTCGTTCATGTCCACTGCAGATTGTCTTTCTTCATCTACCGCATTATAGGCACCGCCTGCACGAACAGTATTTCCACCTAGTGAGGAACCTTTTTCCACTAGAATCACAGAAGCTCCATTCTCAGCTGCTGAGGCAGCGGCTGCTGCACCAGCTCCGCCACCGCCAATAATGACAACATCCACTGTCTTTTCTATTGGTTCTTTCTTTCCTTGCTCGACCACTTTATTCTTGAGTTTTTCTACATCTCCGCCTGCTTTTAGAATGCAAGCTTCAATGGCAGCCAGAAGACCTTTACTGGAATTGGTTGCTCCCGCAATGACATCCACATGAAGAGTCTGGCCCTTCAAGATTTCCTCAGGAATCTTTTCAAATACAGGTTTTGCAATATCTGGCGTTTCTTCGTTATCTCCGACAACAATAGACAGAATTTCTGTCTCACTGAATGTCATGGTTACTGGAATTTCCCCGTAGTTTCCTTCACCCGTTGCTGTATATTCTCCTGCGGTATAAAGCTTTTCAGATCCAGCCGATGGTGTTTCAGGAACCTCCTCCTCTTTCGCTCCACAGCCACCGCTGATGAGGAGGAGCATCAGGAGCACTGCTGCCATACATTTCTTTTTGAACATTTCCTTTTCCCCTTTCAAGTTTGATATTTATCAAACTAAATATAAACCCTGGTGCAGCACCAAGGTCAAGGGAATATTATTCGGTTTCCACAGGAAAATATGCGTAGTGATAGTTCACTTTCTGTCCTTGTTCTATTCTGCTTGAAATGTACATGGTCATGACATCACCAGATAGACGATAGCCATTCTTCTCCAAATACAGCAGCCCCTGATCCAGATGTTTTCCAGAGAGTACTTCCTCTTGATTTTTTCTAAGGATGGTATGGATACATTTTCTTTCAGGTGAAGTTCTCACGCATGATGGAAGGGGTACTGGCCACAGAGCTAGATTTTCCTTTGAAATGCAAAGAGCCATATAGTAGTGAAAGGGCTCTCTCTTTTCGATGGATGCTTTGGGTACCCATCTGGTATAGAACGTCACAGGCAAAAGCTCCATCCACGCCCTGACATAAGGGAGAATATCTTCATCCTGCATGAGCTGGTCTTTCATAGAATGAGGAAGGTAGAGAAGCTCCGGAAGAGCCACTTCTTCATAGAATGGTTCGCCTCTTTCAATAAGATTATAGTATCTTTGAAATCTTATCAGCTCCTTGAGTTTTTCCTCCTCATACACGATCTGCCTCTTTTGCTCCAGGATTTTCTCTGAAAAAGCGGACTGTAGAGATTCATTAGACAGCGTCTTCATAATCTCCGCCACCTGACTCAAGGTAAATCCAAGACTGGAATACCATCTGGAGGTAGATACAATGCGAACGTCCATATCCGAATAATACCGGTATCCATTTTCCTCATCCTGAAAAGGCTGTATAATCCCCTTTTTCTCATACTGACGCAGCGTATCTACGGTTAGACCCTGCATACTGGCAAACTTCTTGATTGTGTAATTCATGATGCTATCCGCTCCATTTCAATGATTATGTTAGCATTTTAACATAATACGATGAAATATTCTTTTTTTCTACTGATTCCTCTCTACCCACTCTTCCCGCAGCATAGCATAGATCACATCATCCACCCATGCTCCCTCATAGAAAAGTCCTTTTATGAAATGTGCTTCTCTCCGAAATCCCAGTCTTTCCAGAAGCCTGATAGAATTCTCATTCAGTGGGTCTACGGAGGCTGTGACGCGATGCTTCTGAAGCTTCTCAAAAAGGTACTTCAGAATCTCTTTTATAGCTTCTGTCGCATATCCCTTCCCCTGATAACAAGGGTTCAAAGTATACCCGATTTCCACCTGACAGCCATCTGGCAGAAAATGAAGACCAAGATCTCCAATGAGCTTCTTCTCTTCTTTTAAATGGATGCCGAGCTGAAACCAAGTATCTTCCACATCAGGCACCTCGGCAAGATCCTCAAAAAACTCTTCCACATGCTGAAGGCTCCTAGGGTGAAAACTCTGGAATTTCAGCACCTCCTCTTTTGAGCGATACCTATACAGCACTTCTGCATCCCGCCTATCGAGCTTCTTCAGGATCAGTCTATCTGTTCTCAGCTCCATCGTCACCACACCTTTCATTCTCATTGTTTTCAGTATACCACCTCTCTTACTTAGAAAATATACAGCTTCCACTAGAAGAATTATCACAGATGCAGGATGTATGTGCTAAAATCCTTTATACTAGAAAGAAGTAACTAAACACCATGAGAAAGGTGATGAAATATGAAGGGTGCTTTGCATCATATTGAACTATATGTGAAAGATCTGGAAAAAAGCAAGGCTTTCTGGGGATGGCTTTTAAGGGAACTGGGCTATGAAGAATATCAGAGCTGGCCCCAGGGAATCAGCTATCTCCTCGGACATACCTACCTGGTATTTGTACAGACAGAAGACAGATTTTTGGACATCCCCTACCATAGATGCAGAGCAGGACTCAATCATCTGGCTTTTCATGGGGGAAGCAAAGACTTTGTTGACAGTCTCACGCTGAAACTGAAGGAGAAGGGTGTGAAGATTCTCTATGAGGAAAGGCACCCCTATGCAGGTGGACCCGATTATTACGCGGTTTTTTTCGAAGATCCGGATCGGATGAAAGTAGAAGTCACAGGGGAGTAAAAAAAAGCCTCTCTGCTTTTTTGAGCAGAGGGGCTTCTATCGTCACGTCACTGAAGCATATCCGAAATTCTCACAAAACTGTATCCTGCATCCTTCAGTCGTTTCAGGATCATGGGCAGTCCTTCTACGGTCTTAGAAGAATGCATGTGCATCAGAATGATGCCATTTTGAGCTGCTTTTGTTACCGCTTCATCAATGACATACTGGGTGGTGATGGTTACGCCATACCTTGTGGTTGCCCAGTCGCTGGTATCTACTGACCACAAAATAAGATATCTCATACCTTCCTCTGCTGCCAGTCTCTGGATCCTTTCATCATACCTTCCATTGGGTGGCCTTAACAGTGTGGAGGTTTTGCCGATGGCCGAATAGAGGGCATTTTTTGCCAGTCTGATCTCATTTCTCACTTCACTGTCCGAAAGACCTGTAAGGCTCTTATGGCTGTATCCATGGTTTTCAATCTCATGGCCTTTGGCTGCGATCTCTGAAATAAGCCCCGGATTATTCTTCACAAAATCACCATTGGGGCAGAATAACAGTGACTATAACATTACAAGAGTTTCTATAAATCTATTTAATATATTTAATTACTTCAATGTTTAAGTTATGCTAGAAGAAAGGTGATTATATGAAGTAGTATACGATTGGTGAATTTGCAGAGCTCATAGGTAAAAATGCTCAAACATTAAGAGAATGGGGTAAAAAAGACTTGTTTAAACCACACCATATAGCTCCAACTGGGTACAGATACTATTTTCAGGAACAGCTAAATCATTTTTTAAGCATAAGCGGTATTAAAGTTAAAAATAGAAGGATAATAGGATACTACAGGGTGAGTTCATCTAAGCAAAAAGAAGATGATGAAGGAGTTGTTAAAGAATGATACTGGGGAGGAAAGTAAGGCTATTTCCTAGTGAAGAGCAGGAGAAGGCCTTATGGAGATCTGCTGGCACTGCTAGGTTTGTGTATAATTGGACTCTAGCGAGACAAGAAGAAAACTATAACAATGGAAATAAATTCATGTCTGACAATGAATTGAGGAAAGAGATTACTCTGATGAAGAAGGAAGATGAGTACAGGTGGTTAAGTGAGGTTTCAAACAATGTAGCAAAGCAGGCTGTAAAAGATGCCTGTGATGCTTACAAGAGGTACTTTAAGAAGGTATCTGAAAAACCGAAGTTTAAGAGTAGAAAAAGGTCAAAGCCTTCATTTTATAATGACAATATGAAAATTAAATTCAAGGAGAGCAGTGTATTATTAGAGAAGGTTGGTTGGGTAAGTATAAAGATAAATCAGATTCCATTGGGGAAGAAGTACAGAAACCCCAGAGTTTCCTATGATGGGAAATACTGGTATGTAGCTGTTGGGGTAGAAATGGAAAAGCCTGAGTTAGAATTGACTGGTGAGAGCTTAGGTATTGATGTTGGGATTAAAGACCTGGCAGTATGTTCTAATGGAAAAGTATATAAGAATATAAACAAAAGTAAAGAGATGAGGAAGAAGGAGAAGAAGCTACGCAGGTTACAGCGTCAGGTGTCCAGGAAATATGAGATGAATAAGATCGGAGGAAAGTTCGTAAAAACCAGTAACATAGTGAAACTGGAGAAGCAGATTAAGCTGCTTCATAGGGAAATTAGTAATATAAGAAGTAACTATTTGCACCAGACGACAAGTGAGATCGTGAAAACCAAACCATCTCGAGTTGTTATGGAGACTCTTAATATTAGAGGTATGATGAGTAATAGACACTTAGCAAAGGCTATTGGGAAGCAAGGCTTATACGAGTTCAGAAGGCAGATGAAGTATAAGTGTGAGTTTAATGGGATAGAATTTGTAGAGGTTGACACCTGGTATCCATCATCCAAGACCTGTAGTGAGTGTGGGCATGTAAAAACAAGATTGTCACTATCAGAAAGGACTTATATCTGCGAGGAATGTGATTGTGTTATAGACAGGGATTATAACGCCAGCATAAATCTCTCTCGATATGGATTAGCGGCCTAATCTCCTGAAAGATAGCTGTTAATATGTACCATGCGTTGTATGGGAATTTACGCCCTTGGAGTGTTATATCAAACGAAAGTAGCCTAGGCAAAATCGGACACGATGAATGGGGAATGAAACAAAACTATAGAGTTCTATAATGTTTTGGCAACGGAAAAAGGTAGCTTTTGCCCCATAGGCGTCGAGAGCCTTCAAAATGGACCTGATATTCGCTGCAGAGCGTGAATCATCAAAGGTGAGCGCAATCTGCTTCACACTGCTTGTTTTATCGCCTTTATGAAGGACAGGTGCTAGAGCCATAGGTTTCGTCGCCGACAAGTATTTGGGACTGCAGTAGCCTTCATATGTTTTATAGCGTACTTTTGGCCATGCTTCTGATGTGCTGAGAACCGTTACCTCAGATCCTTTTGGCATGACTGCAACGATTGCATAAGAGACCCCTGGTCCTTTTCTCAGATTCAGTTCATCAGTGGTATAAAGGACCGTTCCACCTGTGCTAGGCTTTTCTGCAGTCAGATACTTTCTGCTGGCGTAGCCCGTAGTGCCTTTGTATCTAACCTGATACCAGTCCCCATTTTTCTGAAGCACTTCAACACCTGCACCTTTGGGCATCACAAGGAGCACCTTATAGCTGGTACCCGGACCAGATCTTAAGTTTAGACTTGCAGTGGTATAGTACATTTCCACTGCTGCAGGTTTCAGATAGGCATTGGATGCATAACCCGTCTTTCCATTATAGGTTACCTTCGCCCAGTTTCCACTGTACCCCGTGACTTCCACCTGAGCACCTTTAGGTATGACAAGGATTACCTGATAGCTTGTGCTGGGACCTGTACGAAGATTCAAATTCGCTGTTGTCACTTTAACTTCAGTCGCTTCCGCTGTTGCTGCGATATTCTCCGTGAGTATATGATGTATTTCCTTCAAAGAAACTCCAGAAAAAACCAAAAGCAAAACCAAACAAAACGCAGAGACCACAACCTTTGGGATGAACCTTCTTGTTTTCATGGTTGCGCCTCCTTCTTTTATTGATGAAGGTCCTTTTTGTCGATTCTATTGTAGCACTGGTGAACGAATTTACTTGTCAAAGGAGTAACAGAAGAAAGACGAAGTAGTAACAAATATGTGGACAAATAGGAGACCTCTTCCTCAATGGAAGAGGCCCTATTGCGTGATGAGTAAATTAAGCTTAGCTCTCTATACTCAATAGGGCCCCATGGTTCAAGAACCCTCATAACAGCTTTACGAAGAGGCGGTACCAACTTCTACTAAATATGAGCCTTCTCTCTCCCAGGGGCTTATGAGTCTAGTATAGGATACAGCATGTCCACAAATACGGACATTAATCAGTAAATCCACGGAAAAAAGATACCCCTCACACCTGTATGTGAACATAAATTGGCGTTGAAGCTTGATCCCCATTTATAATAAATCGTATTAAATAAAGCCTTATGTGCATCCACATAAGGCTTACGGTCAGAACTATAGATTTAATTGAGACAGGGGTGTTATATCAAGATTTTGTCTATAGTTTGATCCTTTACTTCAGATTGAGAACACGAAGTTTCTGCTGATATTCTTCTTCGGTGATCTCTCCTCGGACAAACCGTTCATCCAGCATCTTCTTTAAATAATCTTCCTGAACGGGATGGGCGTTATTTCCTTTGGATTTTTTCAGTATCAGTACCACTAAAAGAACAATTAGCAATACAAACCCTACCATCATGAGGATATGCCAAATACCAAAATCACCGAAATGGTGTCCATAATAGAATCTGTCAAAATACCGGTCAAAGTATCTTCCAGAACCATAAAATCTTCTGCCAAACATCATAGGTCATTCCTCCTTTTCACTAGTCTTCTATGACAGTTTTCATTCTAAGATAGGTTTCCTCATCGATTTCACCACGTACATATCTTTCCTTCAGCTTCATTAAAGCACTGTTGCCTTTTGAAGATGGATGAAGTCTGTCACGGTCAATATAATGCAGGTATAGAAACACCAATAGGAGTACAGGTATCAGGAACATTTAAATAGCCTCCTTTAAATCGTTATTTCTGTTTATTCAGATCACAGCAATCCAGTTTCTTATTTCCATATTGCTTCCTGTTGGACTCAGCAATTCTTTCAAGGAGTCTTTTCCACCATGAAATCAATATCTTTCACCTTCTTTATCACTTTCTATAAATTTATCATACACTCTAATTATGTTTTAACTGTGACAAAAAATGTGAATCAAAAAAACAGCCTCCTGAAAAAGAAGCTGCTCTTATCATTCTTTTCATTCAGTTCTCTTAAAGGATGGTTTCCTCTTTCTATAGTAGAATATCTCTCAATTGTTCCAGAGCTTCCAACCAACCCAGTTCATTGTCTTTCATTGAGATAGACTCCGGAAGCCCTTCGTGTATCACCGTCAGCTTCGTTCCTTCTTCTATTTCTTCCAGTAGAAAGGTAAGAGTCATCCTATTTTTAAGGCTCTCTTCCTCACTTTCAAACTGGAGCTCTTCCACAATTTTCTCATAGGGCTTAAGTTCCATGAATCTCCCATGATACGTATCGGTATGCTCCCCTGTTTTTCCAACCTGTGTGTCATCAAGATACGTAAGAGATATTCTAATCCATCCGCCTACAAAAGGCTGAAACTCGTGGAGGGTGCACTCCATATCCTTTGGCGCTCTCCAGAAGCAGATTATTGAAGGATCCAACATCGTTTCATAGACAGTTTTAGGAACTGCAGGGAGTTTTACACAGATCTTTATAGCATCTTTATTCATTTTGGCTTTCCGTATATGCCTTATAGCGGTTCAGGATGGACTGCCATCCCTCCTTCTGCATTTCCACAGGAAAGGTGTTTTCTGCTTCAAAAATGCTTTTGATGAATACCTTCCCATCTCTTTCTATAAAAGTCGTCCAGACTCTTCTATCATCATCCATGGTATAGCTGATCTTCTCATAAGGAACCACTTCATCATAGGTCCCTGTAAAATCAAAGCCCTCACTTCCGTCCTTTGCCTCCATGCGGTAGCTAAACTTTCCTCCTGGCTTCAAATCATTCACCGCACTGGGAGAATGCCAATCGTCAGAAGCACTGTTCCAGTGTATAATATGTTTCGGTTCTGTCCAGGTTTCCCAAACCTTTTCAATAGTGACATCTACTGCAGCTTGAATTGTAACCTTTGTCTTTTCCATAATCTTACTCCTCCAATGAATTAATAGTTTTATACTCGTTATTTTTTATCAGTATAAAACAATAACTCTGTCGTTACATTTAGCAATCTATAACAATGTGTGAATTATGTGTAGATTAGCCGATTTCGAAAGGATTTGATTAATTGTTATTATATTAAGGGTCTTTCTTCACCTCGAGTAATGAAACCATCAAAACCTTGTCTATTTCGATAATAGAACATCGAAATGCACTTAATTACCCACACTTATATATAGAATGCGGATAATTGAGTGCATTTATTTCTAATTTCTTAATCATATTGCCTTTTAGCGAAGTTCCAAGTTTTCATGATTTCAACTTCAATGATCATCGCTTGAAAAGATACTTTCAGGAATGAACTCATCAATCGAACTTCTTCATTCTATTAAATTCGAATCTACTTAATAGCAAAAGTACAGTCTCTTCCAAAATAGGATCACCAAAAAAAGTTACCTGTAGGTGTCAACTTTAAAGGTAACTTTTAATTCCAGTTCTATCAGATTATAATTCTAAAAGAGAAATCACTTCTCCTTCAACTACATCCCCTGTTTCTTGAAACCCAAAGGAATTGTAGAGTTTTTTTGCGACTTCATTTTCAGGTTCATAAGAAAGCCAGCAGTACTTCGCTTTTCCGCAAGGAAAGGTTCTTAAATAAGCAAGGCAGGCTTCCATGGCTTTTTTTCCATAGCCTTTTCCTTGATGCTTTTCATCGATCATAAACCTCCAAAGACCATAGCTTCCCTTGATATATTCAGGATCACCTTCCTCAAAGCCATCGAATCCAAACATCACAAAGCCCACCAGCTCTTCTCCCTCATAAAGGCCAAAAGGAAGGGCAACGCCACCAGACGTGATGGTGGTATACGCCTGCAGTATACTTTGCGTGTTGGTTGCAACAAATTTTCTTTGGTCTTCTCCCACACTGAGCTTCACAATCTGCCAAAGATTGCCGTCATCCACTTTTCTAAGTTCCATAGAATCACCTGCTTTTATTTTTTGTTTTTATCATACCATAGGATGGAAAGATCCTCTTCACCTCTTTAAGATTTATGATATAGTTAATATGTACAATTCAATAGTTCTTATCAGGAGTTGCGGTAGAGGATTAGCTCTATGACCGCATACCAACCTGCTTTTTAAAGTAAGGTGGTTCAGCTAATATCGATGAGGAGATGCATAGCTCCTTAAGAAGGGCTTTTTTTATTGCCTGAAATTCCTGCATAGAATAAAAATTATGAGGAGTGATCAATATGTACAACAGCACAAAAAGAGTCCCAGGAGGCAGCAGCTACGCAGATGCTGTTTTCCGAACCACTGCAGACGCCAAGTCGTATGCACAAAAGATGTTCCACCGGGTGATTGAGAAAAAGTGCTTCAATCCAGAGGAGATTCGATTCTTTGCCACAGAAGATTTCTTTATGCTGGCCTATCAAAAAATACCATTTATCGTGGAGGGCTTCAGTTTTGTGGAACTGAAAAGAAGTGAAGGTGTCCACGCTTTTGAAGAGTGGCTTTCTAAAACTATCTTCCAAGAGATCCGAGAGAAATAAAACCACTTCAGAAAAGGTGGCTCCTTAGAAAACAACTTCAATGGAAACAGGTCTGTTACGGTAACAGATCTGTTTTTTCTTATACAAGAATACTCCTCACAGGCTGACATGCCTTATTCTTCATTAGTTTTTTATTTTTAATCTTTATTTTTTCTGGCTTTATTTGATTCTGAACAGCTGGATAGTTTCAACGAAACACACTCATGCCAATCCTATAAGAATCAACGGTATTAGAACATCATTGTTGACACATTTATAACAATGTCTTATACTCAGCCTAATTTTAAAAATTGCTTCAGGGAGAATATTACGATGAAATATAAATACAATCAGAGCATTTACGGACTGCAAGAAGATGAGCTATCTGCTTTTCTTGGATTATTCACATCAAAAATAACCGGCTGTGGTTACCGCTGTCTTGAAAAGAAAGATCTGCTTCATCAGCTCCCAGTCCCTCAAAACCGTTTGATTCTAATTTTGGATGGATCTGCTTCTATGGAAATCTGCGGACAAACTATTTTTCTTGAAAAAGGTGATATGTTGTTCACAAAAGCTTACTGTATCCTCAGTGCCTCTGTGGGACAGAATGGCTGTAAGTTTGGGTACATCTATTTCCACTTGGATCCATTACATCTTCAAGAAAGCTTCTTTCAAAAACTTGGCATTCAGAAGGACAGCATGCTATGGCGCTCTGTCCAGGAGCGGCTGATCTCTTTATTTGAAAGGATTCTAGAAGAATCTTCATCAAAAAAACCTGGATATCTATCCCTTATGGAAAATCTCTTTCATGCCATGGCTGTAGAAGTCTATCGCTCGCAAGTAACCCTTAAGAAAACAGATTTACATCACAGCTGCTGCAACAGCATTCAATCAGAATATCTAGGAAAGGCTTCCTCGATTATCCAGGAAAATATCCAAAAGAATGTTTCGGTGGAAACTGTGGCTACAGAGATAGGTATAACGGAAAACTATTTGTATAAAATTTTTAAGTCTGTTTTAAAATGCTCTCCAAAAGAATATATTCTGTCAGCAAGACTCGATTACGCCAGTAAAATGCTTCTCATGACAGAATACAGCATTAAAGACATCGCATTTCATATGGAGTTCTCTTCGTCCAATCATTTCTCAGCTGCATTTAAAAAGCATTATGGTCTCTCTCTAAAAGAGTTCAGAAAACATGCGCAGGTTCCTAAAGTAAATAAGATTGAAAAAATATAAACTCTGGATAAAACAACCCAGAGCTATATCACCTTTTCTATACATTTATTCAAGATAACTGTATTCTTAAAGAGCTCAATATTGTTATACTCGAATCGTCAATATTTTAACGATTTGGAGGTTGTCATGAAAAAAATACTATCCTTCGTCATGATTGCAATGCTCGCCATCGGTGCAGCAGGTTGTGCAAAAAAGACTGAAAAAGACCCGGAGGTTCCAGCTGCTCCCAATGAAGAAGAACAGGAACAGACTCCTTATGATACGGAGCTTTCTGCTGATGTGATTATCGTGGGTGCTGGTGCTGCGGGACTTTCCGCTGCTATTCGAGCTGCTGAATATGGCGCTGAAAAAGTCATCATCGTCGATAAGATGCCCATGACTGGAGGCTCTCTTAATACTACCAGTGGAACAATTTCAGGTGCTGAAACCATCATTCAGGAACTGGATGGCCTCACCGAAGACTCCCTTGAGTCCTATAAAGAAGATATTATCGCCGAAGGTTCCAAGCTGAACGGAAAGCCAAATGAAGAGCTCATTGATCTTTACGTCAGCGGTACTCAGAAAATGGTGAACTGGATGTGGGAACAAGGTCTTTCCGATAATGAGTTCACCACAGATAAAGAAGGACATAAATCCGTTTTTGCTCCTGAGCATACGCTCTACTCCTATCCAAGATCCTATAAAATGAAGCCCCATACAGATCAGTACAAATCTGCAGTCCACGAACTGCTGGATGAAATGGTAAAGAAAAACCCAAACATTGAACTGCTTCTCAACACCGAAGTGACCGCCCTTCTACCCAATGAGAAAGGACAGGTGCTTAGTGCACTTGCTTCCAGTGAAGGTAAGACAATAAAGCTTACAGGAACTAAGGGAATCATCATGGCAACGGGTGGATATTCAGGCAATCCAAAACTGATGGCGGAATTTAATGAATACGGCTCCGTAATCATCACTGGTGGGCTTCCCAGCGCAGATGGTCAGGGATTACGCCTGATGCAGACCGTTGGGGGTGCATTGGATGTGGATTCCATGGGATGGATTCCCACATATCCTATGGGACTTGAAAGCCTTCAAGTTCCTGGAACTGGGCGGATTGCCACCACCAAAACCCAATTTGCCGGCGGTATCCTTGTGAATACTGAAGGTAAGAGATTTATAAATGAAACAGACCAAGACAATGTCGCCAGAGAAGTTGCTCTTGAAAAACAGCCTGGCGGTGTACAATATGAAATCTATACTGATAAAATCGCTGCAGATATCATCGCTGCAGGTCAAGGCGGTATGCTGCAATATTTATTTATGACAGACGCATTCAAACCTTATGTGGTCAGTGCATCCAGCCTAGAAGAACTTGCCGAAAAACTGGATCTTCCAAAGGATGAGTTCCTCCAGACTGTATCAAAGTACAATCAGTCTGTAGATGAGAAATCCACCGATGAATTCGGCCGTGATTTTACTGAACCTAAAGCTCCCTTCAATGTGGCCATTAACAAAATAGAAGGAGAGACCTTCTACGCTGTACGAATCAGACCACTGGCCATCATTACTCTAGGCGGAATCAAGACCAACAACAACATGCAAGTTCTGGATGAAAATGGCACTGAAATCCCCGGTTTATATGCAGCCGGAGAAACTGTAGGCGGAATCTGGGGAAGATACATTTCTTCCGGTACAGGCGTCATGGGACCTGTAGTGTTTGGCGATATCGCCGCAGAACAGATCATGTCAGCCACTCTTACGGAGGGATATACCATAAAGGAAGCAAGCAATATTCTTCCCGAGGATATATTCAAGAAAGAAGCTGCTGAAATAACCCCTTCCGATTTCACCATGGCAGGTGCCAAAGATGGTACCTATGAGGCAGAAGTCGATGGACAGGAAGGTAAAATGACGGTGCAGATTACCATCGACACAGAAAAAATAACGGCTGTTGAAATACTCAGCCATCATGAGACAGCGACCATTGCAGCTCCAGCTCTGGACACTTTGCCAGATCTGATTGTTAAGGAAAATTCCATTGACGTGGATACTGTCTCTGGAGCTACTCTAACTTCAAAACGCCTCTTAGAAGCTGTTAAAATCGCAGTGGACAATGCCAAGAAGTAGCTCTCCATTTATGGACTCCTTCTAAAAAGTGATTGACTACACTCCGTCACTTTATTTACAAAAAACGCCCCATTACTTCGACTTTCTGAAGTAATGGGGCGTTCTGTCTTAATGTGCTATGTTCCTTGTTTCTATTATCCCATAAGAAGTCAATCTAAATACATTTGCATCGGATACGTCAGATATTCTACAGAATCCAATTTCTCCATGGTGATGAAGCCTGGTTTCGCCATGAGCAAGGTAGGGATCCGATTGACGATGGTGGCGCAGGTATGCTCCACTGTGGCTGGTTTTTTTACAAAGAACGTGGTATCTGGCTCACCTGTAATCTTCCAGTCACACATATCGCCATCTTCCGGGCCATATACTTTACCAATACATTGGGTCTCTATGACCGGTCCCTGGAATGTTTCTGTAGTAACCACGGCGCTCATACCGATGCAATGCCCTTTAGGGATGATTTTCCCCAAGGTTTCAGAGTAAAGGTCCTCATCGTAAAAATAGGGGACGCACTTCTGGGTCTGGGATTTGATGGTCCAGCCCATTTTGGAGCAGAGCGCCTCATTGGAATTCCATACATAAGATGGTTCGAGGGTCTCCGGATGAGCAATCTGTGCTTCAAATTCTTCTGGCGTATATCCAGCACCATGTGCCTCAGCTAACGCAAGTCCATAGTCTTCAACGTTATAGCTTACAGCGCCCTCAATCTTCTTGATCGAATGAACTCCGCCTGCCACAAGACCTACCATGTTGATCCAGAATATATCCTGCATACCAGAACCTGTGATGGTGCAGTGATTGTCCTTAGCCAACTTATCCAGCTTGTTTGTAAACTCAGAAGCGGTATTCCAAGGGTATATGGCTTCCTCACAGGTAGTGATGACGTTGATGCCTCTTTTAAGACACGCTTCGAAGTGAGGATACACATCCCCCATGAAGCTGAATAAAGTAAGAACTGCCACGTCAGCATCACAGGAATCAAGAACTTTTTCTGCATCACTCTGAATCGTTACGCCAAGTTTCACGCCAAGACCTGCATAGTCTCCCACATCCATGCCCACAATCTCTGGATTCACATCAATGGCTCCCACTATCTCCGCGCCTTTCTCATAGAGATAGCGTAATGTGTACTTCGCCATCTTCCCACAGCCATATTGTACCACTCTGATTTTTTCCTTCACCATAAAGACACCTCTTTCAAATTCATTCGAAATTTCTTTCTTGTCTTTATCGTAAAGGTTATAACAGGTATAAGGTCAAGAGGAATCGTTAATAAATTATCGAAGTTTTACAGGAACCTGAAGTTTGAGATACATGCTTCTTTCTTCTCTTTCAATCATTGGTACTTCGGCAATGACCTCGCATAAATAATCCCCATTGATGGCATACCTTTTGGCTTCAATATCTTCCAAAAGTCTTGTGATATAACTCTTCTCTTTATCGAAATCATCACAGTAAATACAGAGATAATTGGATGGGGCTATGGTGGTGGTGCTGGCGCTTTCGCAGAACTCCTCGTCCACAAAGACAAAGACTTCTGTAGAAAACAGTGTGCCATTTATGAGGTTTTCCTTGCGTAAAATAGATCCTGCATTACAGAAATAAATCTGGGGTAGATTCTCAGATATTAGACTGTCTTTCAGCTCCCTAAGCATCTTCTCGTAAACGCTAAGGTCATATTCATAGAAGTTAACGCCTGTGTCAATGGCATAGATTTTTCTTTTGGGCAAATATTCCAACACAATGGTTCCATCAGGCGGTGCATTCACGTAGCGGTCAAAACTTTCTAAAGTGCGGTCTATGGCTCGCTTCTGACAGGAAAGCTCCTTCATCTGAAAATCAATCTGAGCTTGTCTTTTCTGAAGGATGTTTGCCAAATGTGCGATATCATAATCCTCCAACTGTTCTTTGATGTCTTTCAGCGTCATCCCTAAGGATTTCATATACTGGATCATGTCAAGCCTGGCACTCTGGCGGATATCATAAAGACGGTATCCACTGTCTCCTTCTCTTTGACAGGGTTTCAAAAGTCCCATCCGGTCATAAAGACGAAGGGTCTGCTCCGATATATGATTCAGTTTTGCCATCTGTCCTATGGTGAACTTATTCATCTTGCTGCTCTCCTTCCCAAACCAAACATTATACCAACTATAAGGTTATCTTTATGATACCCTCACCATTCCATTTTGTCAAAATAATAACAATCTCCACTGAGTACACTTTGCTTCTTCGTCAGCGTGCCTTAGATGTGCTCCTGGGTATATAAAAAGAGACAGGCTTCCAAAGAAACCCATCTCTATTTTCCATGGGAAAATTGCCTGCTGTACGCAGCTTACTTTCCTATTTTGCACCTAGTGCAGCCATGGTGATGTAATTGTAAGGCTTGTTGAAATGAGGCAGGAAGAAAATGTCCGTCAGAGCCAGCTTATCAATGGTGACCCTTTCCTGAATGGCCAGGGAGAACAGGTGGATGCCCATGGAGATGTCATAGGTGGATGCCATCTGAGCACCAAGAATGACTCTGGTCTTCTTATCATAAACAATTCTGATCTTGACTTTCGGATTGTTCTCTTCAATGAACTCCGGTTTCTGCAGATCATCATAATCTGTAGCCGCTGCTTCAAATCCGCAGACATTGGCTTTTGCCAGCGTCATTCCAGTAGACAGCATTTTCAGATCATAGATGCAGATTCCGTTGGATCCCTGTACTCCAGCAGATTCCAGTGTTGTCCCTCCCGCATTGTGAGCAGCCACGATGGCAGTTCGAACCGCATTGGAAGCCAGTGCAATGTAGTTGGTATCCTGAATGCTGTTGTCAAAAATTGTAGCGCAGTCTCCAATGGCATAAACATCCTTTATACTGGTCTCCTGATGCTTATCCACCACAAACGCCCCATTTCTAAAGAGTTCCAGCTTTCCGTTTCCAAGAGCGGTATTGGGTCTGAATCCAATGGAAAGCACGACCATATCAGCCTTATGGACTCCCTTATCTGTAACCACTTCTCGAACCTTCTGATCTCCTCGAATCTCCAGCACTCTTTCGCCAAAAGCCAGATGAATGCCATGATTCTTCAGGTTCTCTCTCATGAGATTGGTGAAAGGCTCATCGTAATAGACAGGCAGGCATGTGTCTGCAATGTCAATGAGGGTGACGGTCTTTCCTTTTCGTTCGAAAGCTTCGGCCAGCTCCACCCCAATGTATCCTGCACCTACCACGACCACATTCTCAATCTCTTCTGTCTTCAGCTTCCTAATAACTTCATCTGCATGCTGATAAAGCTTTACTTTCTGCACATTCTCAAGATCTATGCCAGGAATATTGGGGATGATGGGTGTAGAACCAGTGGCAAGAATGACTTTATCATAGGATTCTTCCACCTTGGTGCCATCCTTGAGCGTTGCATAAACGACTTTACGATCAAAATCTATATTTTCTACAGGAGCTTCCATATGGACCACCGCTCCTTGAGCCTCCAGCTTCTCCTTATCGGAATAAAAGAGCCCTTCTGCTCCTTGTATCTGCTCCCCAATCCATAAGGCCATACCACAGCCTAAGAAACTGATGTTGGAATTCGCATCAAAAATGGTGACTTTGGCGTCCTTATAGTTTGCCATCAGCGTATTGGCTGCTGCAGTTCCTGCATGATTCGCACCCACAATGACAATTTTGTTCATGATAAAATCTCCTCTCACTTGGTGAAATATTTATTAATTAACGTAATTATGGTTATAGTCTAAACTTAAATTCAAACTAACTTAATAACCATTACAATCCAACCTCATTATAGCACTGGTTAAAAAAATAGCAATGAACAAATTGTGAATTGTTATGTTCCCACAAGAGAATCATTGTCAGTACATATCTCATTTTTCCGTTGATAACCAATCACTATCCCTATTTCGAATGTTCTTGTCTTCCTCATTCATGTCATTTATAGACAACAAAAAAGACCAGAACAGCCTTAAATCGATGGCCGTTCTGGTCCTAAGAGTATAAACTTGTTAATGTTTTTGTCAATCTTCTGATTTAACTTCCTATCCTTTTGCCGTCCAACGCTGGAGTTCCTCATCGGTCGCTAAGACCTGATGGGTACCTCCCACATTCTGCAGTAGACCTTTCGAATAGTCAATTCCACTGGAAGCATAATCATAGGTCATGGATTTTCTCTCCCGTTCTGTCACAGGATTTGGATGAGGAATGGCCGAGAGCAGAGATTTGGTATAAGGATGAATGGGATTTTCAAAGATTTCTTCCGTGGTTCCAGTTTCCACCAGATGTCCAAAATGAAGGACTCCAATTCTGTCAGAGATGTACCTTACCATGGAAAGATCATGGGCGATGAAGAGATAAGCAATGTTGGTCTTTTCCTGAATCTCCTTCATGAGATTCACCACCTGAGCCTGGATGGACACATCCAAAGCACTGATGGCTTCATCAGCAATGATGAGATCCGGATTCATCACCAAGGCTCTTGCAATCCCAATACGCTGACGCTGCCCTCCGGAGAACTGATGAGGATACCTGCTGGCATGCTCATGAGAAAGACCTACCAGATCCAGAATATCATATACCTTCTTCTTTCTCTCCTCTGGATCCATCTTCGGATGATGGATATCCAGGCCAAGGGCAATGAGATCCAGTACTTTCTTTCTGGGATTTAAAGAAGCCATGGGATCCTGGAAGATCATCTGCATCTTCATCCGTAGATTTTTCTCTGTCTTCTTGTCCATCTTTCCGGAGATGTCTTCTTCTTTAAACAGGATGCTTCCACCCGTAGGGTCATACAGCCTTATGATGGAGCGTCCTATGGTGGACTTGCCGCTGCCGGACTCTCCCACAAGGCCGTAGGTCTCTCCTGGATAAATCTCGAAAGAAACACCATCCACCGCCTTGACACTGAACTTTCTGGAGACTTTGAAGTGCTGCTTCAGATTTCTCACTTCTAGAAGTGGCTTTCTATTTTCCATGCATCTTCATCTCCTTTCTCATCCCTTCGATTCTTTCTTTCAGCTGCTTTGGCATCTCCACCTTCGGTGCGTCCTCATGAAGAAGCCAGGTGCTGGCAAAATGGGTGTCTGATATTTTAAACATAGGCGGTTCTATGCGGTAATCAATGTTTAAAGCATAAAGATTTCTTGGGGCAAAAGGATCTCCCACCACCTGATGGAGAAGATTCGGCGGGCTTCCAGGAATGGCATAAAGCGCTCCTTCTGTCTTTTCCAGGCTGGGAATCGCAGACAGCAGTCCCCAGGTATAAGGATGCCTTGGATCAAAAAAGATCTCTTCTGTGGTTCCCTTTTCAATGAACTTCCCCGCATACATGACCGCCACATAGTCCGCTACCTTTGCCACAACCCCCAGGTCATGGGTGATGTAGATGACAGAGATGTTCATCTTCTTCTGGATCTCTTTGATGAGTTCCAGGATCTTTGCCTGGATGGTCACATCCAGCGCTGTGGTGGGTTCATCGCAGATGAGCACTTCCGGATCACAGGAAAGAGCAATGGCGATGACCACTCTTTGACGCATACCACCAGAGAGCTGATGGGGATAATTTTTCATTCTTTTTTCCGGCTCTGGAATGCCTACCAGGTCCAAAAGCTCTATGGCCCGTTTCCTGGCTTCAGCCTTGGACTTTTTATGATGATAGATCATTCCTTCCATGACTTGAGCCCCTATGGACATGGTGGGATTCAATGATGTCATAGGGTCCTGGAAGACCATGGCAATGCGCTTTCCATTGATTCTTTTCCTCATCTCATTTCGGGAAAGTTTCAAAAGATCTTCATGAACCACCTCTTCCCCCCGATGATAGGTGAAATGAATAGAACCGCTGTTCACGGTCTCATTGCCGGATAGAATGCCCATGATGGCTTTCACCGTGACAGACTTGCCGCTGCCGGATTCTCCTACAATAGCCACGGTATCCCCTTTATATAGTGTAAAATCCACACCGCGGATGGCCTTTACTTCGCCTGCAGAGGTCTTGAAGGAGATGGAAAGATCTTTCATCTCCAAAACAGTTTCCTTTTCCACAGTGTTCACCTACCTTTCTTTCATTTTCGGATCAAATGCATCACGGAGTCCATCCGCCAGAAGGTTGAAACTCAGCATGATGATCCCAAGAACAATCACCGGAAACACAATCATATAGGGATGTGTGGTGAAGGACTTGAAGGCATCGCTGATGAGAGAACCCAACGAGGCGTTGGGTGCCGGAACACCCAATCCCACAAAAGCTAGAAATGCTTCTGTGAAAATGGCATTGGGCACTGAAAACATGGACATGATGATGAGCTGTCCGAAGATATTGGGGAGAATCTCCTTGAAGATGATGAAGAAGTCCTTGGCACCAAGGGTCTTGGAAGCAAGGATGAATTCCTGCTCCTTCAGTTTCAGCACCTGGGCTCTGGCCACCCGGCTCATGCCGATCCACCCAGTAAGGGCTAATGCCAGAGTAATGGTGAATAGACCCGGTTTCATCACTATAATCAGCAGCGTCACGAGAACCAGCGTGGGGATACCGTTCAGCACTTCAGAGAATCTTTGCATGGCCATGTCCACTTTCCCGCCAAAGTATCCGGAAATAAGCCCGTAGCTCATACCAAAAAGCATGTCCACCAGTACGGCCACCAGAGCAATGTAAAGAGATATCCTCGTTCCTGTCCAGGTTCTTGTGAAGATGTCTCTACCAAGGACGTCGGTGCCGAACCAGTAATAGGTGTTTTCAAGACCAGTCTCCTTTTCAGGATTCACGTACTTATTCACCTCCACAACACCTGTGGAGGTACTCATCTTCTCTGATCCGTCAAAAATACCAATGTTCAGGCTTTCAATGGCACGGATTCGAGGCGCCAGATTCTGATGCTGAATGATTTGGGAATCATAGGTGTGTTCATTCATGCCAGGCCCCACCACCGCCATGAGGATGATGAGGAAAATGAAGAAGAGACCAATGACTGCTCCTTTATTTTTTACAAAGCGCGCCAGAATATCCCTCCAGTAGGATTCCTTTGCATAGGCCTCATCCACGAAGTCATTCTGGTTTTCTCGCACCAGCTCGAAGTCATCGGGTTTAAATAAAATATCCTGATTATTCATGGAGATCCTCCTTTGCAAGTCTGATTCTCGGATCAATGATGCCGTATAAAATGTCCACCACCAGCATAATGCTGATGAACATCACGCTATAGACAAAAGCCAGGGCAATGATCACATTGTAGTCATTGGACTGGATGGCCGTGACCATGAGAGATCCGATTCCCGGAATGGAAAAAAGCTTCTCAATGACAAGGCTTCCTGTCATGAGGCTCACCACAAGAGGAGCCAGTACAGTGATGATGGGAATGAGGGCATTTCTCAGCGCGTGGACAAAGATCAGACGGTTTCGATGCATGCCCTTGCTTTCCGCCAGCAGCATATACTCTGAACCCAGCACCTCCAGCATTTCTGTCCTTGTAAACCTCGCCACCGTGGCGATGGTGAACATGCTAAGCGCTACCGTGGGCAGAACTGTGGAGTGAAAGGGTGCATCGAGCTGATAAAGAAGTGGAAACCACTTCAGTTTGAATCCCATGGAATAAATCAGCGCCATGGCAAACACATAGGAGGGCAGACTGACTCCAAGGACAGAAATCACCGTGGTCAGTGTGTCAAAAATGGTGTTGTGTTTTACTGCAGCAATAAGCCCCAGTACGATACCAACAGCTGTGCCAATGAGCACCGCCTGTCCTCCGATCCGAAGAGATAAAGGAAGCCTCGACTCCAAGAGCTGGGTGATGGGTGTATTTTTAGAAATATTGTAGGACACTCCAAAATCTCCGGAAAGCATGGCTTTCAGGTAATTAAAGAACCTGAGAAATACAGGCTTATCCAAACCGTATTTGGCATTGATGATGGCTCTTTGGGCATCTGTCAGTTTTTCATCGTTAAAAGGAGAACCAGGCATCAGTTCCAGCATGATGAAAAGGATGAACAGTATGACCAGAAGAGTCAGCGCTGCTATGCCGATTCTTTTCAATATATACTTTTTCATAAGCACTACTCCTCACAGAAATTTTAGCTGAAAAACAGAAGAGAGACGCTGTACACTTGATCCGTTCTAAACAGCGTCACACTCTTCTATTTCATTATGGATTTTTCTTTAGTTCTTTAGTTCTTTACTGTATTCTTGAAGACTCTGTTGATGCCCACGGAGTGGAACTCAACACCTTCAACGCCTGTTCTTACCATGACCGCATCACCTTTCTGATATACAGGAAGGATGACCGCTTCGTCCATGACAATCTTTTCCGCATCTTTTAAAGCTTCCCATCTGGCTGCAGGATCAAGCGCAAGCTCTCCTCTTTTTGCATCTTCGATGATGGCATCATAGTCTGCATTGGACCAGGATCCATAGTTGTTGGAGCTTCCTGTGGTCCACATGTCAAGATAGGTCATTGGATCTGCATAGTCGGGGCCCCATCTGGTTAGTACCAGCTCATAGTCTCCAGCCTGCATTCTTTCTACACGGTTCTTCTTTGGCATGGTCTGAAGTTCTACGGTGAGGCCTGGAAGGGCCGCCTGCCATTCAGACTGAAGGAACTGTGCAACATTGATGGAAGCTTCTGTATCCTCCACCAGCATGGTATAGGTCAGTCCTTCTACGCCCAGCTCTTCCAGACCCTTGGTCCAGAAATCCAGAGCGCTTTCCTTATTGGTCTCCAGATATGTTCCGGAGGTTTCTCTAAAGTCTTTTCCATCTGGACCTGTGGCCAGAAGAGTAGGTACTGGGAAGTTCGCTGGAATGGATCCATCCTTCAGGATGTTGTTTGCAATGGCATCTTTGTCAAAGGAAAGAGCCATGGCAGTTCTGATGTTCACATTCTCAAGGCCTTTCACCAGCTGGTTTGGTGATACATACCAGAGGTAACCTGCTACTACATTGACAAATTCAGGATCGTTCATGAACTGCTCCACCTGTTCCCCTGAAAGGGTTGCGATATCAAGGTCTCCATTCTGATAGGAAAGCATGGTCTGCTGGGAATCCTTGATGACCTGATACTCAATACCAGAAAGCTTCACTGCATCCTTATCCCAGTAGCTGTCGTTCTTCGCTAAGGTGATGGTGGTTGCTGCTGGCTCATAGGCTGTAACCTTGAATGGTCCGTTGGCCAGAAGAGTCTCAGGAGATGTTCCATAGTTGTCTCCAGTGGAAGTGAAGAATTCTTCATTCATGGGCAAGAAAGAAGGGAAGGACATGAGGGACTCAAAATATGGCACTGGTACATCCAGCTGGACCACTAAAGTCTTGTCATCCTCTGCTGTTACACCAAGATCATCCACAGGAAGTTCTCCTGCAGCAATGGCATCCGCATTCTTCACACCGGCAACGCCCATGATGAATGCATATTCACTGGCTACTTCAGGATCAACCAGTCTCTTCCAGGCAAAAACGAAATCCTTCGCTGTGACTGGCGTTCCATTGGACCATACGGCATCTTTGAGCTTAAAGGTATAGGTCAGTCCGTCTTCACTCTTTTCTACGGTGTCTACCATGGCAGGAATCGGTGAACCGTCCTTATCCACAGAGTACAGTCCTTCCGTTACTGCTGCGATGACTTCAAAAGAAGTTCCATCTGTTGCGATCTGCGGATCCATGGAAGCCACTTCCACATTGAACTGGACTTTTAAAGTACTGTCACCCTCTGCAGGGTTCTCTGTCGGTGTCTCTCCTGGTGTTTCCGCAGGAGTTTCAGCACCGCTGCTGCAAGCGGTAAAGGCCATTACAGCAGATAAGGCAAGTGCCATGGCAAGTATTCTCTTTTTCTTCATGTTAATCCTCCTTCTATTCTTTCTTTGTATTTCCCATTAGGTACATCTGTACATGCAACCCACACAATTTTGTAAACAAACTGTATCCAGTCGCCTAATATTTAATAATTATACATCCACACATGCAAGCGTCAATAATTTTCTTGCATTTTTCTCTATTATTATGATATTCACCTAAAGTATAGGGCCATAAAATGATGTAATCGTATTTATTTTTCTTGTTTTTATGAATCTGATATTGTATGAACTCGTTAATTTTCGGACGATTATATTCATTTCCATAAGAGCATTCGTTATATGGTGTAATATGATGCTGTATTCATAAATAACATCCGACTTATAACGCAAGATTTCCTGCATTAATATTTTATTCATGAATAATTATACGCATCCAACATTTCACTGAATTGAAGCAAAAAAAGACAGCCTAAATGATGACTGTCTTGGGTGAACTGATGTTATGAAGTTGTTTTCCTTAAAGATACTGACTGAGATCCATCTATCCCCTTCCCAGAGAGCAAAACCTCAGAAGAAGCTGGAAAGAAGGCCTGTCTGGGTATATCTTCCCCCTAAGACGTTTATAATCGTCCTTAGATAAGCTCATTTTCCTTTCTTTTACTCTTATCATAATACGCTTTTACCTTTTCGGCGTAATGTCCAGCAATGTTTGCAATATTAGAACCTCATAAAACCCCCCAGAACTATCCTCATAAGGATTTCTCTGGGGGGTTGAAAGCTAAATGGATGTATTCTTGATGCTGTCTTATGCCTTTATGATGTTTCGGTATCCAGTATATGTGGCATAGAAATATCCGCCATAAATGAAAATGAGCGCTCCTCCGATCATTCCAACAGAACTTAAGACTGTTCCCTGGTTGTAATTTCTGAAGATGACATTGACTGCCATCATACCTACTGCCGCATGCACTGTCGCCAAGAAAAACGGAACACCGAAGTAAAGAGCATTCTGAAAGAGCACCGCTTTTCGGATCTGCTCTTCTGTGACTCCGATTTTTCGAAGGCTCTGGTATCTGCCATAACTGTCATTGGCATCTGAAAGCTGCTGAAGAGCAAGAATTGCCGCACTGGCCAGCAAGAAAACTATACCGATATATACACCGAAAAAGACAACAATCGCCGTGACCCCATAAAATCTTGCATGCACATCATCAATGGTGCTGCTGAAAGCAAGAACCAGATGATCATTCACATAGCTGTTACGTTCAAAGGTCTCGGACAACCCAATGAACTTCTCTTGAGATGTTCTATAGGTATCTTCACCAAAAACCGCATTGAATCCTGTCCTTTCCAGAGGCAGTTCTTCGACAAGGTCATCCGCTACGATGAAATAAAGAAAATTCGGAGAGATGGCTGTGGTTAGTATATTCTCAAGAACAGGCTCCTGATTTTTCAATGCAACGGATCTGTTTTGAATGGTTACCTTGCCATTTTCAGACATAAATCTTGCAAGTCCGCCATTGATCTTCCCATAATTGGACACAAGAAGGACTTCCTCTGTAGAAAGGGATACCGGCTCCTGACCTTTAAGTGCTTGCATTGCATTATAATCAGAAATCGTCACAGCAAGGACTTCTTTATCAAGATACTCCGCCTGCATCTCTTTCCACTCATCTTCTGACACATAAGGCTTTAGAAGATCCTCCGTGGTCAGGTACAAGCGGTAGACACTGAAAAAGCTGTGCTTCTCCGTCTCTTCAAAATCAAACTGAAGATGTTCCAAATACTCTTCCATGGTAAAGCGGTTCTCATTATGCTCTTCAAGGATCCAGGCAGAAGCATCAAAAGGTGTGTTCCCCTCAATCATCCTGTCATTGCTTCCTTTAAAGCCAAACATGGTGAACAGCAGCGTAATGGTGAGAAAAATCATCAGACATATGGCACTCATAGAAAGATAATTTGAACTGAGTCTATAATGAAGCTGACGAAGAACAAACATCCTCAGATCTTTCAGGTAAAGGCTCTTCCGTTTCACAATCCAGTGTATGCCAAAGTTCGCCAGGCTGAAGAAAAAGAGAAAGGTCCCAAAGGTGCCCAGCACGATGGAAACAGGAAGCAGCACGCTGTCTGACAGAAGACCCACCTTGAGCACAAGAGCATAGGCTGTGCCCAGCATCGCCAATGAAAGCAGAAACAGAATCCCAGACAGGAACGCGTTTTTCACTTTCATTCCTTCATTTTTCCGGCTGGACTGCAGCAGTTCAATAAGCTCGTATCTCCCAATCATCCATTGATCCAGAAAAGCCACCACAAGGAAAATCAGTCCGAAATATCCCACGGACTTCAAGGCTGCACCTGCAGATACTTGAAATCTGAACCTTTCAAGAGGAACGTTCAGAAGATTCCCCGTGAGGACAGACAATCCTTGAGAAAGCATGATGCCCAATAGAATGCCTGCAGTGAGGGATAAAACTCCAATGAGAAAGGTTTCCAGAATCAGAATCTTTGATATGCCAGACTTAGGCATGCCTAAGGTCATATAGACAGCCATCTCCCTGGAGCGCTTTTTCAGAAGAAACTGATTGGCATAGGTGATAAGTCCCGCAAGGATCAAACTCACAAAGATCGAGGTTCCTGTTAAAACCATCCCCAGGGTCTTAATGATGGAGCTGGTGCTTTCACCAAGTACCAGCATGGTGCTTTGGCTTTCCATGGCGTTGAACGCATAGAAGATGCAGACAGATATGGTTAAGGTGATAAAATAAATTCCATAGTCTTTATAACTTCTTCTTACATTATTTTTTGCTATCTTAAAATACATCGCCGATGTCACCTCCAAGGAAGGTCACCACTTCCATGATGCGGCTGAAAAACTCTTTTCTCGTATCTGTTCCTCGTATCAGCTCATTAAAGATCCGACCGTCTTTGATGAAGAGGATCCTATTGGCATAACTTGCCGTGTAGGCATCATGGGTCACCATGAGAATGGTTGCCTTCAGATCTTCATTGAGCACTTCAAATGAGTTCATAAGAGCCCTTGAAGACTTGGAATCCAGCGCTCCTGTGGGCTCATCCGCAAGAATCAGCGAAGGATTCCTTACTAGAGCTCTCGCAGAGGCTACTCTCTGCTTCTCCCCTCCTGAAATCTGATAGGGATATTTATGGAGAATATCCAGAATGCCGAGTTTTTTTGATAGATCCCTGATCCGGCTTTCAATCTCCTCTGAAGGGACTCTCTGAATGGTCAGGGCCAAAGCTATATTTTCGAAGGCATTGAGCGTATCCAGCAGATTGAAATCCTGAAAGATGAACCCCAGCTCTTTCTGTCGGAAACGCTCAAGTTTTTTCCCTTTCAATGTACCAAGCTCCGTCTCTTTCAGGAAAATTTTTCCAGTGGTTGCTTTGTCAATGGTTGAGATGCAGTTGAGAAGAGTTGTCTTGCCACTGCCCGAAGGCCCCATGATTCCGACAAACTCCCCTTCTTCCACAGAGAAGCTGATGTTGTCCACAGCTTTCGTCACAGTTCCTTTGGTTCCATAGTATTTTTCGATTTTTTCAATTTTCAGCAGTTCTCTCATATCACACCTCTACTTGTTCACTTTAAAGAGCGCTTTTGTTTCCATAACCTTATTGTCCTTGGCAAAGATTCCTACACCGTAGATTCCAGGTTCCATCTCCTCACTTATGCTAAACTCAGCTGTGAAATATCCATCTTTCTTTTCTACCTTTTCTTCTTTGATGCGGTTTCCGGATTTGATTTCTCCCTGATACCAGACAACTGTCGCTTCATCCACATAGAATCTGTTTCCTTCTGCAACAAAGTAAATGGGTTCACCTGCCTGAAACTCCTTGGCAAAGTTCAGATCTTTATTTTCACTGTAAGGTTCTTTCGCGGTCTGCCCTTCGATGATCTTAGGTCCGTTCAGGTACTGATGACCAAAATAAAAGGACGTAAGCAGCAGCAGTATTCCTAAAATAGGTATAAGTGATTTTTTCATATTCGTTTCCTCCTGATTTTTAAGTGATGGCTTTATTTTATCAGGAGAACCGCTGCCCACCTATCGAACTTCCTTTCATGAAAGTGACATTTTTGAAAGACAGCGCTCAACTTGAAATCTTCTTCCTTTTATGAGAAACGGGCTGTTTCTATCTCATGAAACAGCCCATTCTCAAATCCCGTTATGATAGCTTCCTAAAGGAAAGAGAATCTCCACCAAGGTCCCTTGATGGATCTTTGAAGAGATCTCAAGCCCAAGCCCCAGCTGCTCTGAAAGCTTCTTTACAAGATAAAGCCCCATGCCGGTGGATCTGTGGTACACCCGTCCGTTCTCTCCTGTGAATCCTTTTTCAGTTACCCGGCTGAGATCTTTTTCCAGAATCCCGATCCCGGTATCTTTCACCGACAGCACCACTTGTTCTCTTCGCTTTTCAGAAGAAATGATGATTTTCCCCTCTTTTCCTTGAGTATATTTCAGCGCATTGGAAAGAATCTGATGGAGAATGTATTCCAGCCACTTGCTGTCACTGTATACTTTATCTTCAGATAAATAGAGTTCTAAGCTGATTCCTTTCCGGATAAAGTCTGAAGCATTTCTCTTCACCACTTTTTTCACCAGAGCCTCCAAAGAAAGTTCTCGAATGATGTAATCCTTCTCCACGTGGCTGCTCCTTGCATAGTAGAGCACCTCTTCCACATAGTCTTCTATTTTCTTCATTTCTTCCATGATTGTTCTTTTATATGGTATATCCTGATTTTCAAGAATCAGACCAATGGAGGCCATGGGGGTCTTGATCTCATGCACCCAAGTCTCGATATACTCCCGGTACTCTTTCCCCTGCTCCCGGTGATGCTTCACCTGTTCATGCATGTCTCTGCTAATATCCTGGAGAACGTCATAAAACAGTTTTTCTGCCAGGAGATCCGATTTTTCCATGACTTCTGGCAGTAGATACTTCTCCTCCAGTGATTCTGTAAGTTCTTCCAGTGACGTGAAAAACCTTTTCTCTTTCTTGTATTCCAGCATCATATAGAAAAGCAGCGGGACCATCCACAGAAGAAACATCAGGCCAATCCAATAGATCTCCACTTGAAAGAGAATCAGGAGACCTGAAAGGATGGTCATCAGCATCAGCTGCAGAAGGAGAAAGAGGAGCCGCTCTTTAAAGTATGCACTCATACTCATGGCAGAATGTATCCGAGGCCACGTCTTGTCTCTATGGTATCCTTCATCCCGGTTTCCTCCAATTTTTTTCTAAGCCTTGTGACATTCACCGAAAGATTATTGTCATCCACAAAAAGATCTGAGTCCCACATAAAATTCATGAGTTCTTCTCTGCTGACAATTTTTCCTTTGTTCTTCATAAGGCAGGAAAGAATTTTCAGTTCGTTTTTTGTAAGTTCAGCGGTTTTATCCTCATAACGGATGGTGCCGCTGTCAAGATGAAGTGTAAGGTCTTGATAGCTCAGGATGTCCTTTGTCTCCCCTTGACCTTTGGTTCTCCTTAAGAGCGCTTCCATTCTGGCCAGAAGAATTTGCGTATTGAAAGGCTTTGTCACGAAGTCATCTGCGCCATAGTTCATACTCATGAGTTCATCCATCTCCAGGTTTCTGCTTGTGACCACGATGATGGGCAGCATGGATTTCTTTCTGATTTCCCTGCAGATATGGAATCCATCATATTGGGGCAAGTTGAGATCGAGTAGAAGAAGATCCGGACTTTCCTTGAGCACCGTCTCCACCACATGCCCAAATTCTTCTATGGTAATCACGTCATATCCGTAGCGGGTCAGGAAGAGGGACAGTTCTTCTCTTATGGTTTCATGGTCTTCCACTATCATAATTTTCTTCATTGCTTCACATCCTACTATTACAGTCTCATCTGCTTTATCTTAGAAACTACTGCTTTATTTTGTTTATCGTATCAGTATCTTACCTGACATTCAATGGAAAATCTCCTGAACTTTTTATAACGCTCCTCTCTGTCAGGCCACTGCTCCTAATCTCTTTACTCCTCGTATCAACCTACATTGACAGATTCTCTCAAGCTTTCAACTTATTGTAGGTATTTTAACTATATATTCCATTCACTTATTGTTCTATTAATTATAACGTATTCATCTTAATTACTCCTTTTTATTTCCACTTTGATATCATATAATGAAAGAGAGCCCTGTTATTTTTTAGCAGCGCTCTATGGAGTACACGTCGCTTTTCTGTTTTCCAAGGAGCCTCCCAGATTTTCCGTCACCATGTCCCTTGGAAGCTTTTTCATATCAACGAGATTACCACGGCCGATGTTATATAACAAAAGACGAAAGGAATGAAGTAAAATGAATACAACTGTGAACAGCCGGAAAGTTGCCGTCATCGGCACCGGATTTGTCGGTTCCTCCTCTGCCTTTGCCCTGATGGAAAGCGGACTCTTCTCAGAGATGGTTCTCCTGGATGCAGACCAAAACAGAGCTGAAGGAGAAGCTCTTGATATTTCTCATGGACTCCCCTTTGCACGCCCCATGAAAATCACTGCTGGCACCTATGACGATCTTGTGGATGCGGCCATCATCGTGATTACTGCTGGTGCAGGACAGAAACCTGGGGAGACCAGACTGGATCTTGTAAAGAAAAATGTGGCGATTTTCAGAACAATCATTGGCGAGATTGCCAAAAGAAACTGTCAGGGAATTCTCCTCATCGTGGCAAATCCAGTGGATATTCTAACCTATGTGGCTTTAAAACTCTCAGGGTTCCCAGAGAACAGAGTCTTTGGCTCAGGTACCACCTTGGATACGGCAAGGCTCAAGTATCTCCTGGGTGAGCGCCTTAGTGTGGATGCCAGATCCGTCCATGCCTGGATCATTGGGGAGCATGGAGACTCTCAGATTGCTGCCTGGTCCAGCGCCAATGTCTCCGGTGTTCCACTCTCAGACTTCTGCTCCATGCGTGGCTTTACAGAGCATGATCAGAATATGGAGGATATTGCAGAAGATGTGAAGAACAGTGCCTATAAAATCATTGAAAAGAAGAAAGCCACCTACTACGGGGTTGCGGTGGCGGTGAGAAGGATCTGCGAGGCCATCATCAGAGATGAAAAGTCCGTGCTTCCCGTTTCTTCCATTCAGCATGGAGCCTTTGGCATTAAGGGTGTAGCACTCAGCATGCCGGCCATTGTGGGTAAAAACGGCGTAGAAAAACAGATCCCCATCAAGCTCAATGAGAAGGAACAGATAGAGCTGAGAAAATCTGCTGATGCGCTGCTTAAAGTTCTGAGCACACTTGATTTATAAGAATAATCCTTGTCACATCATATGCGTTTCCTCTAAAGAGAGACCATAAAACTCTTCTTCCATTAAATCGGACCTGAGTTCTCTACCCTTCTTCCAGGTGCAAAAAAAAGCACTCTCCTTCATCATAGGGCAAAACCGGAAAGCTGAACCCCGTCCTCCCATGAAATCTTTCCCTGATTTCTGCCTCTTTGCCGAACGCTCTCAGGATTGCAGCACCTGTGGGTGTGACTTTCTCTCCTTTATAAATCCCCTGTTCATAGTGAAAGCCTTCTAACAGAAACCGTACCATGGGCACAGGAATAGAAAGCTCCTTGTGGGGCAGATGAATGATGCCCTTCCCTGTTTCTATCGGACCTGAAACCAGAATCTCCTCCACTTCAAAATAGGTCAGCGTGAGCGCTGCCCCTAATACATCCACTAGGGTGTCCACCATGCCTTCATAGCGGAATCTCACTTCCTCAAGAGCCTCTCCATGGGCTCTTGCCTTGCTCCTGAAAAGAGATCTCAGAATCCTCCCGGTTCTCTCCTTAAGCGCATCCTCAAGAGACGAAGCTTCCAGAAGGTCCAGTGCATCCTTCGCCCTCAGTGCGTCCACCTCTTTCCCACCCTTTAAGGAAACTGTATTGAAATAAATGATCTCACTAAATTGCGACGGAATTTTCTCAACCCTGAGCTCCACTTTATGGGGACCCAGAAGCTGCTCACAGGACGCTGCAAGAAGCGGTAAGGGAAGGCCCAGCGAAAGAGCTGCCCCCAAAAAGCTGTTGCCTGAAATTCCTTTTATTCCATCGATGATCAGTCTGTTCATAGGATACCTTTCTCCGTTCCTGCGTTGAAGAACGGCTTGTAATGGTTTATAATTATAGAGTCAGATTCATCATAATTTCCGCACTCATCTCTCTGTACGAATACAGAGCTGGAAAAACGAATTTTTCCATGTTACCTGTTGTAAACGTCTTTGTATGGAGGTTATTATGAAAAAAACTACTGAACTGATTTATGCTGGTCTCTTTGTTGCCTTTGGACTGATCCTGCCGCAGCTCTTCCATCTTTTTGGCGGAACCGGCCCGATCTTCCTGCCCATGCACATTCCCGTTCTTCTCGCAGGGTTCTTCCTGGGGGCAAGATCTGGACTTCTGGTGGGACTTCTGACCCCGATTCTCAGCTCTCTCACCACAGGGATGCCTGCCATTCCCATCCTGTATTTCATGATATTTGAACTCATGACCTACGGATTCCTGGCCGGTTATCTCTACAGAAACAGAAAGCTGAACATCATCGTCTCGCTACTGCTTTCTATGGTGGGCGGACGGGTAGTGCTTGCGGTCACCGTCTTCGCACTGCAGGCGCTTCTGGGACTGAAGCTTTCTCCCATGGGGTACCTCACAGGCGCCCTGACCACGGGAGTTCCAGGCATGGTGATTCAGGTGGTGGTGATCCCTGTTGTGGTGAGATTACTGGATAAGGCAGGTGTTCCCTTTGCTCGAAAACATGCTTAATCTCCTCCAGGAGGAAAACAGCAGCTGCGTCATCCTGAAAGACCATACGCTTTTTTACCGCTCCAGCTTCATCGGCGTCAAACCGTTGCTCCACTTCATGGAGCACTGTGGTGAGGCCGGAATACCTGAAGATCTCATCCTGGTGGATAAGGTCATTGGAAAAGCCGCACTGCTCCTTGCCGTGAAGATGGGCATCCGGGAGATCTATACGCCACTGGCCAGCCTTTCCGCTTTGGCGGCGGCTGAGCTTCACGGGGTACATCTACATGCGAAAGAAACCGTGCCTTACATCGTGAACCGGGAAAAAACCGGTATGTGTCCCCTGGAGCAGTCCGTGGTGCATACCAACGACCCCGAGGAAGCGCTGAAAAGGATCCGTGCAGCCGTTGCTGTGCTTATGGCCAAGAAATCAGTGTCCTAGAAAAGACCCTCCGGGGTCTTTTCTTTTTTCTCCGGTTGTATTGTGGCCCCTCTTTTGCAGTTCACGCCGATGGCAAATTCTCCACATGTTTCTTCAGTTCTTCCACAGAAAAATCCACCAGTACATTGATGCTGTAAGCGGTGGTTCCTGGGATCTCCACATTGCATCGGTTCAGGGGCACCAGGATCTTCAATGCATCGGATTCTCCCACAGCGAAGGACATCTCCTGGGTGATTTCTCCCATGATGGAGTTCGGAATGACGATGGCAATGGGGCCCATGATGACATCTGCTTTTCTGGCATTGACCTTGATGGCATTCTCTCCTGTGGCCCCTGCTCGTGCGCCGGCTTTGATCATGCCCTGGGTGGCCATGGCATTGGTGCCCACGGCGATGACATCCACTTGAGGAATCTCGGCTTTCTTGATTTTCTCGATGAGGGCTTTACCGATGCCGCCCCCTTGTCCGTCGATGACCATTACTCTGTAGTTTTTCATATCTCTTCAAGGATTCTGCCGATGCAAAATCCTTTCTCCTCCTCTGCAGTTTCATTTATCTTCAGTATAGCAAATGCATAGCCTGCCGTCTTGCAGGCCTCTTTATTTTTCAGCCAATGGTTGTCCTTCCACGGAAAAGAACCTGTGAGCATTTTCATCTCCCAGGTTCTGTCCGTTTTGTCAGATTCATCCTCCGGTGAAAGTCTTGCGGGTCTTCGTGACACAGCGGCTTCCAGCCTGTTCCATCCACCGGGTTGCAGTGTGCTTCCAGCACACTGCCGTCCTGTCTTACTGCAGGATTCTCAGAATATTGTCCGCGGTATCATAGAGATTTTCACGGCTCTTGTGCCTGCTGATCTCCAGAGGTTCTGGAAGTCTGTTGATGGTGAACACCGCAGTGACCCCCACCTCATAGGCTTCTTCAATACCCTGGTCCGCACCGCCGGCGATGACGATGACTTTCTTCTCCTGCTTCTTCGCTCGTTTGGCCACGCCAATGACCACTTTGCCCCGGAGGCTCTGGAAGTCGATTTTTCCTTCTCCGGTGAAGATGTAGTCCGCATCCTGGATGATTTTTTCAAAGTTCACCGTATCCAGCACGGTTTCAATCCCCATCTGCAGGGTGGAGTGGAAGAAGGCCACCATGCCCGCACCCATAGCCCCCGCCGCACCGGTGCCCGGCATGGTGGACAGGTCCATGGCAAGATCCCTTTGGATCACTTCTGCCAGATGTTGCACGCCCGCATCCAGGAAGAGCACCATGTCCTTGTCTGCACCCTTCTGGGGACCGAACACATGGGCCGCACCGGTAGGTCCATACATGGGATTGTCGATGTCGCACATGGTGACGATCTCCACCTCTTTCAGGGAAGGCGCCACCTGGGAAACATCAATCCTTGCAATGTCCTTCAGGGTTCCACCTGTAGGGACAAAAGTTTCATTCTGGTCATTGTAGAAGAGGACTCCTGCTGCAGCGGCTGCTCCGCATCCACCGTCATTGGTGCTGCTTCCGCCAAGGCCCACGACGATTTTTTTCACGCCCTGGTCTGCCGCGTGAAGCATCAGCTCTCCCACACCATAGGTGGTGGTTTTCAGTGGATTCTTTCTGGTCTCCACCAGAGGAAGTCCCGCACAGGCTGCCATCTCGATGACTGCGGTCTGGCCGTTGTCGATGAGGCCGTAGTAGGCGCTCATTTCTTCCATATAGGGATTGTTGACCGTTAGGGTCACTTTCTCTCCGCCAAGGGCGGTCAGAAAACAGTCCACGCTGCCCTCTCCACCGTCAGCCACTGGAATGGACACCACTTCCGCATCGCTGTGATGCGCACGGATGGCTCTTTCCAGGGTCTCACAGATTTCTGTGGAGGACAGGGTGCCTTTAAAGGAGTCTGGAATCAATACGAATTTCTTCAAAGGGTCACCTTCCTTTTTCAGCATAAAAATAACCACATAACGAAAGTATCCGTTATGCGGTTAGGTGTTACAGGACGATTACAGAAACACCATCTGGAATCACTGCGATTTTTGCTTCCTTGTTTCCAAGAAGTTCCTCTGCTTTTTCAAGAGCTTGTTCAATGGAATGCGCTGGAATCATATGCAGGTCTTCCACGATGTGATCCTCTGCATCAGACACATAAATGACTTTTGCATTCTTCAGGATTCTTGCGAAAATCTGAGACTGCCACTGGTCTGGAATAGTGTCCTCACTTGGAGTGTTCAGGAAGTCACGCATCATCTTCTCCACATCCTTTTCTTCCTTGAAGGTTTTGTAGAAGCGTTCTCCACCATGGCCATCATTGGATTTTGCGCAGATGATCATCACACCGCCAGGGTTAACGGTTGCTTCTGCCGCCGTCATGCACTTGACTGCCTGATAGATATTCTGATCTAGTGGATAGCCACCGTTGGTGGTAATGACGATATCAGATGGTACGGCATTGACTTTGCACATGCTGTTGAGGAAGTTTCTTCCATCAATGTGCGCAAGGTCACAGTCTCCAGCCACCGCATAGATTACTTCCTTGTCGGAATTGATGACTACGTTGCAGATGAAGTCAAGACGCGCAGCTCTTGCTGCATAGAGCATATCCAGATGGATGGGATTTCCTTCAATAATGCCGGTTCTTGCTCTGTCGCTGTCGATGAAGGTTGCGTTATGGTTGTACATAACGGTGGTTCTGGAAGCAACCCCAGGAAGTACGCTTTTTCGTCCGCCTGAGTATCCTGCAAAGAAATGGGGTTCAATGAATCCTTCGGAAACAAGAAGGTCTGCTTCCAGCGCAATCTTGTTGAGAATCATTCTTCCACCGGATGGCAGGATGCCAATGTCCACCAGCATGCTTTCGTCATCACAGTCATGGATATAGATATTTTCACGATCAACAATCTCCTGTCCAAACTTAGCCACAAGCTCCTCTTTGGTGGTGCCTCTATGGCACCCTGTGGAAATGAGAATGGTGATTTCCGCATCTTTATTGGCGGTGCGGATTTCTTCCAGCATCAGAGGCATTATTACTTTGCTGGGTACAGGTCTTGTATGGTCACTGGCAATGATACACACTTTCTGCTTTCCTTTGGCCATTTCACGAAGCTTCGGTGTGCCAATGGGATTTTCCAGAGCTTCTCTCACGAGTTCCACCTGGCTCTTCTCAGGCTTGTAGTGATGCATGTCAGACACCATCACTGCACTGATCCGTTCCTCCGGAATTTCTGCTGTCAGCGTGCCTTTTCCATAAGGTAGTTCAATTCTTGTCATTTGTTTCCTCCTTCAATTGAATGAGATTATACTGGAATCTCTTCAGTCTTCTCCACAACATCTCCAGTGCGCTTCGCCAGAAAGCTGACCAGAAGTGGGGCCAGGATTGCTGTCACGATGATGGCTGCGGCAATCTGAGCGGTTGCGGATGCTACGATGGGCTCCAGGCTTGGATCTACCAGTGCGAGAGCTGCAGGGGTTCCTACTGCATTACCCGCTGTGGTACCGATGGCTGCGCCGATGAATGGCTTCTTGACCTTCATGAGCTTGAAGGTGAAATATCCGCCAAGTCCGGTCAGCAGGGTGCAGAGCACTCCGAGTAGGATTCCAGGGCCACCGGCCTGAATCAGCTGTCTGAAGTTGAGGCCTGCTCCCAGTGGGAAAGCGAAGAATGGAATCATGATGGTCGTGGCTGGTGCCAGGAACTTTCTGATTTCCTCGTCCAGGTTTCCAAGGATAAATCCAACAAGGATAGGCACAATGGTGGCTACCAGAGCAATGAAGGGTATTTCAGAAATACCGGTGACACCGAAAGCCAGCATGGTGAAGAATGGTCCATCATTGATGGAAAGAATAGACACAGCACCTACGTCAGTGGAATCTCCATGTTCTCCAGCAAGAGCTGCGTACAGTCCTCCATTGGAGTTGGTGAAGGCAGCGATGAGAACCAGAGGAGTCAGTCCAAGGACTCCTGCGGGTCCGAACAGGGTGTTTGCTAGTAGTCCTATACCAGCACCGATGAGGAACTTCACAAGGGTCAGCATGGCTCCCTTATAGAGTGGAAGTCCTGCCTGCTTCACGCTGATCTGAGCACCATTGGCGAAAAGGAACACCGCAAGGATAGGCATAGCTCCTGTCTTCCACAGATGGGAAGTGAATCCCCCGATTTCCAGAGCCTGCGGGAAGAATGTGTTGATGGTCGCACCCAGAAGCAGTGGAATAACCATGAGTCCGCCTGGGAACTTCTTGACCTTTTGTAGAATGTTCATAATTTCCTCCTTTTATTGCAATTACTGCAATTATGATTTCACTTATTATAAGAGCAATTTTCATGCCAATGTTATTAAAACGATTTAAACTTTGTTTTTTGACATATTTTAGATAATTTTAGGGTCAAATTGAGAGATTGTCATCTTTTGTAAACATCTACATCCATTTTGAAACGTATACATGGTTTCAAAATGAAACGATGTTTCAATCTGAAACATAGTGAGGGTGTTTCGAGAGTTTCCGCCAGAGGGTGGAACGGCTGATGCCCAAAACTTCGCAGGTACGCTGCACATTCTGGTGATGTTCCTCAAAAACTTTTTCAATATACCAGGTTTCCAGATCCTTCAGGGACTGGTACTCGCCCTGCCACTTGAACCCTTCCGGGGAATACTCCTTGTCTTCCGGTTTGGTTGGAGACTTGGTTTCCAGTGGGCCCAGCGCTTCGAAGGACGATAGGATCACGGCACGCTCGATGATGTTCTCCAGCTCCCGGACGTTGCCTTCATAGTGGACACCCTGGAGCAAGGAGAGCACCTTCTCCTCCAGTTTCAGAGGCTCCTTCTGGTAGATGGCGGAATACTTCCGGATAAAATGCCGGGCCAGCACCGGGATATCCTCTTTCCGCTCCCGAAGACTCGGGATCTTCAGAAACAGCACATTGATGCGGTAATAGAGGTCTTTGCAGAACAGGTCCTTCTCCACCATGTCCGACAGCTTCCGGTTGGAAGCGGTGATGATCCGGACATCCACAGGAATCAGTCGTCCGCCGCCCACCCGCATGACTTCCTTCTCCTGCAGCACCCGGAGGAGCCTTCCCTGAAGATCCATGGGGATCTCACTGATCTCATCAAGAAAGAGCGTCCCGTTGTGGGCCAGCTCGAACATGCCTGGCTTTCCATTTTTCCGGGCGCCGGTGAAGGCGCCTTCCTCATAGCCGAAGAACTCGCTTTCAATGAGATTGGCCGGCAGGGCCGCACAGTTCACCGCAAGAAAGGGTCCGTCCTTTTTGCTGCTTTCATTATGGATACTCTGGGCAAAGAGCTCTTTTCCAGTGCCGGACTCCCCGAAAATGTGTACGGGTGCATCGTATTTGGCGTACTCCCGGGCGGTGGCGATGGTTTTATCCATGATGGAACTCTCATACCAGATTTTGTCAAAGGTGTACTTGGCCACAAAGCCTTTACTGGCCAGAGTTTTACGGATATTGAACTCTCTCTTCTGGATTTCCTGAACCTCCTGGAAACTGATGACCGCGCCTGCCTTAGTCTGCCCAACAAACAGTGGAATCCGGTTCAAAGAGAGCTTCAGGGCCCCTTCCGAAACCATTTCCCCCACGGTCTTCTTGTCCCGGCGGATGATGCTTAACGTGTCCGGATCCTTGAACACCGTCTCGATGGGTTTTCCGAGGACTTCTTTCTCCGGAATGTTGAAGAGGGTCTGGGCCATATAGTTGAAGTGGGTGATCCGGTCCTCGTTGTCGATGGAAATGATGCCGTCTCCCACAAAGTCTGTGATGGCTTTCAGATGTTCGTTCATCTGCTTCTCGAGATTGATGGCCCGGAGAATTCTTCGCGCCTCCTGAATGGCCACCTGAATGGATTCCTCCTGGGAGGTGATCATGATCCCCTTGCACTGGAGACCCTCCACCACTTTGGCCACATTGGAATCTCCAATGAAGGTGCGGATACCCCGGTCCTTGTATTTGGTCACAATGGAGGGAATCTCGCTCTCACTGTCCAGGATCACCATCTGTACTGGGTTCGGAATGAGCTTTTTCAGGACATGGAAGCCAAAGACCACATTGGAGTAGCCCACCAGCCCGATGCGCTCAGACGGGTCCTCAATCTGGTCGAAGGACTGGATGATGTCGTAGGCGCTGACCTTGATCTCCACCAAAGGGATGTGGAGGTTCTGACGGAGGAGCTTATAGGTACCTCCCCGGGTGACGATGATCTTCACACCCTGGCGCTCCAGCTCCTTGGCGATCTTCAGCCCCTCATTCATGGTACCGAGGATCACCTCCACATTTTCATATTCCTGCTCTGCGACAATCTTCACCGCTTTGTCGTAGACATCGGGGATGGGTGCGAGCATAACAATATCTTTCATATCGGTCTCCTTTCGAAGAATGGGCTACTGGTTCTTTTCCCTAGCCTTGGCCAGATCGATGCCATAGGTGATGGCATTGAGCATGCTTTCTTCCGACGCCGTGCCCTTGCCGGCCTGGTCAAAGGCAGTGCCATGGTCCACGGAGCTCCGGATGATGGGCAGTCCCAAGGTGATATTGACGCCGTTCACCGCTTTCCATCTGCCGGTGTCCCCATCCATCTGGAACCCTACCACCTTCATGGGGATATGCCCCTGGTCATGATACATGGCCACCACGATGTCATACTGTCCTCCGTTGGCTTTGGCGAAGACCGTGTCCGGTGGCACCGGTCCATCCACGTTATAGCCTTTTTCCTTGGCTGCCTCAATGGCTGGGATGATCTCCAGAATCTCCTCGTCCCCGAAAAGTCCGCCTTCTCCAGAGTGAGGATTGAGTCCCGCCACGGCGATTCTGGGATTTTCGATGCCCAGACTCCTGCAGGCGTTCTGGGCAATCTCGATGACGTTCAGCACCCGCTCCTTCTTCACCAGGTCACAGGCTTTCCGGAGGGACACATGGGTGGACACGTGGACCACCCGGAAGTTCCCGTGGGCCAGCATCATGCTGTAGTTCTTGGTGCCGGTGTACTCCGCATAGATCTCCGTATGGCCGTTGAAGTGGTACCCCGCTTTGTTCAGCGCTTCCTTGTTGAGGGGCCCTGTGATGGTGGCATCGATCTTTTTGTCCATGGCCAGTTCGATGACCTTCCGGACGGCTTCAAAGGCGGCTTTTCCGCCCAGGACACTGACTTCTCCAAAGGGTACTTCCTCTGCCTCAAAATCTGTCACAGGGTACACATCCAGAATCCCATGGGTGAACTTCGCCTCCTCCACATCCTTCACCGGGTGGAGAGTCAGGGGCAGACCCAGCACATGCAGCGCTCTTTCTACCACCTGGAGATTCCCCACAATGAGGGGCCTCGCCGCTTCATACACGTCTTTTCTGTTTAGGGCTTTCACCACGATTTCCGGGCCGATGCCCGCTGGGTCTCCCATAGTGATGCCGAGGATCGGTCTTTTCTTCATATAGTTTCCTTCTTTCATTCTATTCTTTTGTGGGATAGGAGAGAACAGCGCCTTCTTTCTCAAAGCTCAGATGCTCCTTCTTTTTCAGGGGTTTGTTGGTTAGGATCTCTTCCATGTCCGCAAGCTTTCCGAAGGAGAACGGGAACTCCTTGTGGAACTTGGTGTCATCAGCCAGAAGAAACGCATGGTCTGATCGCTTCCGGACGAAGGCTTTGATGTCCCGCTCAGGGAGGGTGCGGTTTGTGTATCCTCTTTCTAGCGACACCCCGCTGGCGGTGAAAAAGCCCTTGTCAAAGTGGTAGTCTGATAGAAACATCAGGGCGGATTCTCCGGTGATGGACAGGGTATGCTCATTGACACTGCCCGGAATGAGGACGATCTTGTGGCGCTTCTGAAGCTCCACAGACTGCAGGGAGAACATGACGTTGTTGGTGACGATGATGAGCCCTTCCCGCTCTTTCAGCAGCTCAATCAGCGGCATATGGGTGGTGCCGGAGTCCAGGAAAATGGTCTCATGGTCCCTGATCCGGTCCAGCGCCAGCTGGGCGATCTCTCTTTTCTTCTCCGACTCGATGTTCATTCGGATGCTGAACTTCAGAAGCTGATCCTCTTTCTTGGCGGACACCATGCCGTATTCCTTCACAATGCTGCCCTTCTTCATGAGGGTTGCGAGATACCGGCGCACCGTGCTCTCGGAAAGAGCGAACTCGTTCATGAGGTCTTTGGGGGAGATGCTTTCTTTGTGAAAAATATAAGCTTCCAGTTCATCAATTTTTCTCATGGTTTTCCCGCCTCTTAATTTTTTCTCAGGGCTTTCAGGATCTCATAGAAGGCCTCTTCCTTGCCGAAGGCCCCTGCCTTGGTCACCACATCGATGCCTCCGTACTCCTTGCTGACAAACCTGCCCAGCGGAATGGCCGGCAGCACTTCCTTGTGGATCACCATGCCATGGATGGACAGCTCCTCCGCAATCTTGATGAGGGTGTCTCCTCCGGTGATGTAGAGTCCGCCCAGATGGTTTTTCCCCTTTTCCAGAAGAACACCCGTGAGCTCTCCCAGGGATTTGGCGATGAAGTCGCTGGTCTCATAGGAGTTCATGCCCTTCTCCTCCGCGAACTTCCGGCTCCAGTCAATGACCTCCCGGTTCTCGGCGGTGTAGATGACCACATTTCTGCCTTCCGCAAGACTCGCCAGAACTTTTTCCTCCACCGCAGCTCTTTTCTCCTTCTCGAACATCTGGTCCAGATGGTAGTAGACCACATCCAGCTCGGTTCTTTCCAGGGCATAGGTGAGCTGATTTCTCGTCACGTCACTGACACTGCCGATGATGGACAATACGCCCTTCTTTGCCTTGAGGGAAAGCCCTTCCGGAAGAAACTCCGCAAGACCCGCAGTGCCCACGAGGATGAAGTCTCTCGGAAGAAGTCCCACGGCGGTGGCCAGCACCTTCAGATCCTCATTGCTGTCCGCATCCAGAAGGATGATTTCAGCACCTTCCTCCTGGCTCTTCTGAATCCTCTTCATCACGTCGAAGAGATTGTAACCCGAAGAGTCCTTGGTGAGGAGCTTCACTGCCTTGTCCGTCTGCTGGCTGAGGATTTCTGCCATGTCGGATCCCTTCACCGGTGTTTTCGGATCTTTTGCCACCTCTGTCTCCTCCAGCAGCACCCCATTGACATAGACTTTTCCGTTTCTGGAGGTTCTGCCGTTGCTGGGCAGCTGGGGAATCATCAGCGCATAGCGCTTGCCGGACGCATCCAGGCACCCTGCCACTTCGGCACCGATGTTGCCGCGAAAGGTGGAATCGATTTTCTTGTACAGAAGAGGATCTGCCATGGCCAGAAGCTCCCGGGTCACCCGGTGCACTTTTCCATAGGCGGTCTCCTTGGCATCAAAGCGGCTTTCCGTGTCCACCACCAGCACCTCATGGTCTTTCAGATCTTCCGGAATCTTTTCCGTCACCGTGGTGACGATGGTCTGCAGTCCTTTTTTGGCAAACTGGACCCCGGTGTCATTGGAGCCGGTAAAATCATCGGCGATTATTGCTAGTTTCATTCCATCCTCCTGAATCATGTCAAAATACATTCAAAATTTGACTTTATTATGATTGGATTATAAAAGGATTTGATATCGTTGTCAATGACTAACATGAAAAAAGGAAATCCCGCTGAAAGGATTTCCTTGCACATCACAGTCTTTTCCGCACTTTGGTGGAGGGAATGCCCAGCTCTTCCCGGTACTTGGCCACGGTTCTTCTCTGAAGAAGGATCCCCCGCTCTTTGAGAAGATCAGAAAGCACCTGGTCCGACAGGGGCTTTCGGGGGTCCTCTTTTTCCAAGAGTTCTTTCAGCATCCCTTTGATGTAATCCGTGGATGCGCTCTGCCCCTCACTTTTCCCCTGCTCCGAGAACAGGCTTTTCAGCGCCAGGGTGCCTCTGGGCGTACAGAGATATTTGTCCCGGACTGCCCGGCTCACGGTGGATTCATGGATTTCGAGCTTCTGGGCCAGCTCTTTCATGGAGAGGGGCTCCAGATAGTCTCTCTCCTCCAGGAGATAGGCCCGCTGATACCGGATCATGAACTCGATGACCGTTTCCAGAATGCTCTTTCTCAGCGCGATGCTCCTTATGAGGTGCATCGCCCGGTCCATGCTGCTCTTCATATACCCGTTCATCTCCGCTCCGCCCTTTTCCAGAAGCGCCTTCACCTCGCTGCTGATATAGAGCCTTGGCACCCGGTTCCCCAGCATGGTGATCTGGAGGGTGTCCCCGACTTTCTGGATCCTGGCGTCCGGCAGGATATACTCCCTGCTCGATCCCATGGCGAAGCCTCTGGAAGGATAAGGCTCCAGCTCCTTCATCTCCTCCAGCGCTTTCTGGATCTCCACCTCTTTGACCTGCAGCACCTGGGCGGTCTTCCGGAAATTTCCGGCGGCGATGTCCGGTAGATGATCCTCCAGAAGGATTTTATGCAGGTCTTTGTAGATGCCTTTTTTCTTCAGCTGGAAAATAAGGGCTTCTGCCACGGAGGCACTGGCGATGCCCTCAGGCTCCAGGGACCGAACCACAGCTAATCCCTCCAGAAACACCGCTTCCGGAATCTCCAGAAAGGCGGCGGACTCCTCCACGCTTTCCGTGAACAGCCCTTTGCTGTCCAGGGAGAAAATCACAAAATTGGCCGCTGCGGCTACTGCCTCGGATAAGGTCATCGCCAGGAGCTGCTCCTCCAGATGGTCCTGCAGGGTCTTCTCCCTGCTGATGAACTCAAAAGGCGACACATAGGCGTCATCGCCTTTCACGATTGTCCCCGGCTCCTCTTCCCGGTTTTTGACGAGGCTTTCCAGCTTGTACTTGTCCATCAGGGCGGCGTCGCTTTCGGATTCATCCATCTCCAGCACCGGGTTCTCCACATATTCGCTGTGGAGAAATGCGGTGAGCTCCCAGGCGGACATCTGAAGGATCTTCATAGAAAACTGCATCTCCTGGGACATCATATTCTTTTGTTCTAGCTCGTAATGTACACCATGATGCACTTCCATTGTTTCTCCCCCTTGTGGTCTCTCCACTTCTCTACTTCGTATCTTACAACAAAAAAAGAAAAGAAACCAAAAATTTTATAAACTTTTGGTTTCTTTCTCCAGTTTCTATAGTGGTTCATCCTTGCTTCCCGGCCTTCTGACCTTTTCTTCCTGTACCCGTCCTGAGCTGTCCAGCGTGAGGATTCTGGTGCAGAGAAAGCGGACCAGCTCCTCGTCATGGCTGATGAAAATCATGGTCATGCCGGTTTCCTTGGCCATCTTTTTCAGAAGGTTGATGATCTGAGCCTGCATGGAGGCATCCAGAGAGGACACCGGCTCATCGCAGAGAAGAAGCTCAGGCGAGAGAATCATGGCCCGCCCGATGTTTGCCCGCTGCCTCTGACCACCGGAGCACTCTCCCGGAAGTCTTCTGGCAGTGAGAAGGTCCAGTCCCACTCTCCGGCACATTTCCTCCACTTTTTCCGTTCTTACGCCCTTGTTCCTGATTCCTGCAAGGATCAGGGGCTCTTCCATGACGTCAAAGAGGGTCATCTTGGGATTCATCGAGGACCGGGAATCCTGCAGCACCATCTGAATGGGCTTTTCCCGGCGCTTCCGCCAGGTTATCCCATAGAGGTCTTCTCCCCGGAAGGAAACAGTCCCCTGACAGCCAGGAAACATCCCCATCATCGCCCGAGCCAGAGTGGATTTGCCAGATCCTGAAGGTCCCACAAGGCCCAGGATCTCGCCTTCCTCTACCTTCAGGGACACTTCTTTCACCGCTTCAAATACTTTTCCTGAGGGCAGACGGTACAGACAGCGCACCTGGTCCAGCTCCAAGATCCATCTATTCATCTGATCCGCTCCTTTCCATACCGCAAATCCTCCTGTACCGCTCATCGAGAAGCCATGTGGCGGCATAGTGGGTCTCTGTGATGCCCATGAGTGGGGGTTCCTCGAGAAAATCCATGAGGAGAGCCTCCGGATTTCTCGGGGCAAAGGGATCTCCCTGGGAAAAGCTCCCTGCACAGGGCGGAGTTCCTGGAATCAGAGGCAGATCCCCTTCCTCATCCGCTGAGAGGGAGGCCGCACGGAGCAGTGCCCGGGTGTAGGGATGAGCCGGCGTCTCCAGGACCTCCCTTGCAAGGCCGATTTCCACAATCCTGCCCGCGTACATCACCGCAATCCGGTGCCCCATGGACCTGGCCACCTCGATGCTGTGGGTGATGAGGAGGATGGTCATGGCATTCTTCCGGTTCAGGTCATTCAGGAGGCTCATGATTTTTTCTTCATAGCCCGCATCCAGCGCTGTGGTAGGTTCATCTGCCAGAAGGAGCCTCGGGGCCTTGGCCAGCGCCACCGCAAGCACCGCCCGTTGGGCAAGGCCTCCCGACAGCTCATGAACATACTGGTGAAACCGACGGTCCGCGTCCGCCATGCCCACTTCCTGAAGAAGGGTGAGGGCTCTAGTTTTCCGCAGGGATTTTCGGACCCCGGCGTATTTCAGGGCCTCTGTCACCTGGCGGCCCACCGTCATGGTCGGGTCCAAGAGTTTTTTCGGATCTTGAAGGACAAGCGACATGGCCTCTTCGCCGAAGACCCTGTGCATCTCCCCCTGGGTCACCTTTATCTGAAGAGGGAGAAGACCCATGATGGCCTTGGCCAAAAGGGTTTTCCCTGCGCCTGACTCTCCGAGAACCACCAGGATCTCTCCTTCATAGACCATGAGGCTCAGCTGCCTCAGAATGTCCGATGTGCCCTCCGGGGTCTCTAGGGACAGGGTCAAGCCCTGAATGCTCAGTATTTCCTTCTTCATACCCCTTCTCCTTCCTGACTCTATACTATTGGTCGCCTCCTTCAGGTTCAAGGCTGCTTCCAGCTCCACTCGTCCACATTCCGGAATAGTCCTACACCGTGATGACCCAGTACGGTCTCCATGTCCATGCCTTCAATCTCTTCTGAAATCACATAGAGCGCATCGATGTAGGCAAGGAAGGTGTAGGGCATATCCTTGGTAAGCTCGTCCTGAAAGGCTTCATAGGAGGCTTTTCTTTCCACTTCGTCTCCAGTCTGCCTTGCTCTGGTCAGCGCCTCGTCCACCTTGGTGTTCGTATATCCGCTGTAGTTGCTTCCCTTGTCCGAGCCAAACACCTTGTAGGTATGGTCATCGGGATCCAATGGACTGCCCCATCCGATGAGAAACGCCTCCTGCTTTTCCCAGTCGATGTCTGCCGCGATGTTGACCGTCACCTCCACTCCCAGTCCTTTCAGCTGCTGGGCGGCAACGCGAGCCAGATCCACCCGGGTTTCATCCCCTTCCATGCAGTTCAGGGTAAAGGAAAGCCTCTCGCCCTCTTTTTCATAGATCCCGTCCGCCCCTAGTGTCCAGCCATGGCTGACCAGGCCTTCTTTCACTTTCTCCGGACTGTAGCTGAACTTTTCCATGTCTTCCTTGACAAAGGCACTTCTCTGAAGAGGGGAGTAGGCTGCTTCACCATATCCCAGAAGCACAGAGTCCACCATGGCCTGACGCTCTATCCCATAGCTGAGGATATTCGGCAGTTCCCGGTGCCTACTGAAGAAATCGCTGCCGAAATTATAGAGAATCCCCCGGTAATCCGCCGTGGTCATCGTCGCCACTTTCAGGGTTTCGCTGTCCTTGAACTGCTCCGCATCCACCGGGGACAGCAGCGCCAGGTCCACCTCTCCCGCCTTCAGCTGCAGCGCCTTGGTCTTGGAGTCCGACACGAACTTGAATGCGATGGATTCCACGCCCGGTTCTCCTTTAAAATAAGTCTCGTTGGCTGCAAGGGTCACTGCTTCCCCCAGGGTGAAATCCTTCACTTTGTAGGGCCCGGTGCCGATGGGATGCCGATTGAAGTCGTCCGTGGACAGGTCCTTCCCTTCCAACAGATGCTTCGGAACCATGCCAATGGTGAGGTAATCCAGCATGGCCACATTAGGGCTGGACAGAGAGATCCTCACGTGATGGTCGCTGAGGATGGAGATGTCTTCAATATCCTCATAGTTCGATGCGATCTCTGACCCGTTCTCCTCGGCCATGATGGCTTCCAGGGTGAATTTCACATCCGCAGCGGTGAAAGGCTCCCCGTCATGCCAGAGCACATCTTTCCTTAAGGTGAAGTCAAAGATCTTGTAATCCTCACTCACCGTGTAGCTTTCCGCAAGGTGCGGTTCCGGCACGTTCTTCTTTCCATGCTTCATCAGTCCGCTGAAAATCAGCGCGTTGATCTCACCATGCTCATAGAGCACTGGGTTGATGCTGGTAATCTCGCTGCTACCGTAGACCAGCGGTCCTCTCACCGCTACTTCGTTCTTTGCTTCCGGTGTGCACGCTGCCAGAACGAGCATCAGGGAAAGCAGTGCTGCCGCTGTTAGATATTTTCTGATATTCACTGGAATATCCCCCTTTGTTGTCATTTTTTATCATTATAGAATATACCCTCATCTTCTTGTTTGCTTTCAGAAGAAAGCCTTCGGGACTCTTTCTTCCGTCTTCCTGTACAGGCTGACTACAGATTCTTCGCGATGCTGTTTCTCTTCCGGATCCCGTCCCCAATTTCCACCAGTGCCACCACTGTCGTCACCAGGAAGACCCCAGGTATGAGAATGATCCACCAGGATTTGCTGAGCAGCGCTTGCCCGGACAGGGACAGGAGTGTTCCCCAGGTGACGGTGCCCACGGGGAATCCGATGCCGAGGAAGCTCAGGGTGGTTTCCGCTGCCATGGCATGGGCAAATCCGCTGAAGGACATATGGACTACAACAGGAAGAAGCTCCGGCAGAAAATGCCTGCGCAGGAGATAGACAGAGCCTGCCCCCTGATACCGGGCAAGCTGCACATACTCTTCGCCTCGGATCCGCTGAATCTGGATGCTCACCATCTTGGCCATGGTCATCCAGCCTGACAATCCAATGGAAACGGAGATGGAGAGAAGGGTATTTCCACCCCACAGAGCCTGGAGAAAAATCATCAGCAGGATGGAGGGGATGGACAGGCAAAGATCCATGAAGCGGTTTATGAGATTGGCCAGGCTCTTCGGAAGAAGCGCACCAAGGGTCCCCAGAAGCACCGCTGTCCCCGTGGACACCAGGGTGGCCAGAAGGCCTACTGCCATGGAAATCCGCCCCCCGTGGAGCACCATGCCGAAGACGTCTCTGCCCAGAGGGTCTGTACCGAAGAGATGCCCGGCCGATGGGGCCAAGTTCTTCTTTGTCAATGCCATATAGCCGGGATCGGAGGGATAGAGCACCCCTGCCTGGAGAAGGAGCAGCATCACGAAAGAGAACACCACCACCGGAAGCGGCGCAAGAGCTTTTTTCTTTCTCGGGGCCGGCTCCGTTTCTTTGGATGGGATCGTGGCATAGCTCTCCAAGAGACTGGCCCGTCTTTCCGGCTCCAGCTCCCGGAAAGGTCTAAAGAGTTCCTGGTCTTTCATGGATTCTCCTTTCCGCGGCCAAAGCCGGACTCAGTATTCCTGCGATCACATCCTGCAGCATATTGAGCAGCACCACCAGGGCACCCGTCAGGAGGGCGATAACCATAAGCAGGTTGTAGTCGTGGTATTTTGCGCTTTCAAAAGCGAGGCTGCCGAGACCCTTATACGAAAAGACCTCCTCAATGACATAGGTAGCTCCCAGAAGATGGGGTATGGAATTCACCATGAGGGTAAGATAGGCAGGAAAAATATTCCGGGTGCCATGGCGTAGGAGAATTCCCACTCTCCCCATTCCTTTGATCCTATGAAGCAGCATGTATTCTTTCCCCATTTCCTCCAGATAGAGATTCCTTGCAAGGTATCCGAAGTACCAGAGGTGGCTGAAAAGAGCTGCGCTAAGGGGAAGCACCAGATATGGCAGCTTCTTTACCAGGGAGGCCTCCACGCCATAGGGGGCTGCACCGCTGGACGGCAGCAGTCCGAGGAACACACTGAAGATGAGGATCAGCACCAGAGAGATCCAGAACACTGGAATGCTCCCTGTGATGATGCCAAGCCGGGTCAGAAACCGGTCCAGGGTTTTTCCCTCGTTCAGTGCTAAAAACGCTCCCAGCAGTGGTGCCAGAAGAAATACCAGAAGAAACCCGCTCCCGCCCAGCAGCAGGGAGTTCGGCAGCATCTGACCGATGATCTCCGTCACGGGGACCTTATACTTGTAGGAGATCCCCAGATCCCCAGCCAGCGCGTTCTTGGCCCAGACTCCGTACTGCACTGCCATGGACTCATGAAGCCCCAGTCTTTCCCGGGCATCCTCCTTCTCCTTGGTGCTCATTCTCTCCACCCCTGACCCGTAATAGGATACCAGCGGATCTCCTGGTGCCAGCCTGGCCATGAAGAACACCAGGACCGAGAGCACCACAAGGGTGAGAAGTAGGGTCAGTACTTTTCCGGCTGCTTTCCGGATGACAGCCTTTCCATTCATTCTCATGATTCTCTCTCCTTTCTGTGTTCCATTGCCCTTAGCTCAGTCTGCGGATTTCTGCCAGGACCTCTTCATAGAGTTCCTTGTAGGACAGATCGCAGCTCTTCAGGATCCTTTTCAGATCCTCGTACTCCGGGGTGAAATACTCTTTTCCCTGATGCAGGGCACCCTTGACCCGTACGTCCCCATGGGGGGTCTTGACACTGACGATCCTCCGCTCCAGAATGGTGCGTTCCATCTTCACTCTCCGGATGCCGATGGAGGAGGTGGTGGTGAAGATGATTGCTTCCATTGCTGACACCTCGGTCTCTGTGCAGAGAACACTGAGCTGATAACCAGGCCGGTTCTTCTTCATGTAGATCGGTGTGTAGAAAACATCCCTGGCACCTTCCTCCATGAGCTTTTCCAGGGCATATCCCAAGGTCTCCCCGGTGGTGTCATCGAGATTGGTTTCGAGCAGCCAGATGTCATCCTGACCTTTCTTCTCCTCCCGGACTTCTTCCAGAAGGTATGCTCTTAGAATGTTGGCTTTCTTGAAGTCCTTCTTGCCAGAACCCAGTCCCACCTTTCTGATCCTGTACTTCTCCGGAAGGTCTTCCCGTGTCCGAAGAGCGGCTGCAAGGGCTGCCCCTGTGGGGGTGATCATCTCCCCGGGATTGTCCGTGATTTTCAGGGCAAGTCCATGTTCGGTGACGATGTTTAGGGTTGCCGGTACAGGAACAGGAATCACGCCGTGCTGACACCAGGTGTGTCCTTTTCCTTCATAGAGCTCTGAAACCACCACCTGGCCGATATCCAGCTCGTCCACCAGAATACAGGCCGCACAGATATCCACGATGGAATCCACCGCTCCCACTTCATGGAAGTGCACTTCCTCAATGGGCAGTCCATGGGCTTTTGCCTCTGCTGAAGCCACCACATCAAATGTTTTTCTTGCCAGGTCCTTTGCCCCCTCGGTCATGGCCGATGTGCCGATGATTTCATAAATATCATGGATATTCCTGTGATGAGTATGTCCCCCATGGTCATGATCGTGGCTTTGATGGTGATGATGGTCATGGCTGTGATCATGGTCGTGGCTGTGATCATGGTCGTGGCTGTGATGGTGATCGTGGTCATGGTGGTCGTCTTGGTGGTGCAAATGGGCTTCTGATTCCAGGATCACATCAAAGCTTGCCGCATCGATTCCGCACTTCTCTCTTCGTCCGATCTTGATCTCGTACCCCGACACCTTGAGGCTTTTCAGAGTTTCCAGAAGATGGGTCTCATTTCCTCCCAGGTCCAGCAGGGAGGAGACGGTCATATCTCCGCTGATTCCCGAGTAGCATTCCAGATATAGTATTTTGTTATTCATGGGTTCCCTCCGCCAGTCTGTTGATTTGTGTGCTGAGATAACCTGCCCCGAAGCCATTGTCGATATTCACCACGCTGATGCCTTCCGCGCAGGAATTCAGCATAGTGAGCAGGGCGGACAGTCCGTTGAAGTTGGAGCCGTAACCCACTGATGTGGGCACCGCAATGACCGGTTTGTCCACAAGGCCGGCAATGACCCCAGGCAGAGCCCCTTCCATACCTGCCACAGCGATGATGCAGTTGGCTTCCTGGATGGTGGTGATTTTGGAGAGCAGCCGGTGAATCCCTGCCACCCCCACATCATAGACCCTCACCACATGGCTGCCAAAAAACTCTGCAGTCTGTGCAGCCTCCTCCGCCACAGGAATATCAGAAGTGCCTCCGGTGCAGACTGCGATGCATCCTGTACGTCTTGGCTCTTGGCGGACGATGCGGATGATTCTTGAAAGCTCATCATACTCCGCATCGGGGATTTCCTTCTTCACCAGTTCATATTGCGCTTTGGTGGCTCTCGTGCCTAGCACATCCACCCCTTTTTCCTCAAAGCTTCTGAAGATGCGGACCAAATGCTCATCGCTCTTCCCGCTGCAGTAGATGACTTCACCAAAGCCGGATCGGAGCTTCCGGTGATGGTCCAGCTTGGCAAAGCCCAAATCCTCATAGGGAAGGTTCTTCAGCACCCCTTCCGCCTGTTCCAGATCCATTTCTCCTGTTCTCACTTGTTCCAGTAAATTTCTGATATCCATTGATTTATACCCCCTCAATTCATCCTGTGTTCTATACCGATGGCTTCATGTCCATCAGATGAATGTCCATGCTTCCGCTGCGGAACCCCTCCAAATCCAGGGTGATGTAGACAAACCCCAGAGATTTCAGTGTTCTCGTGATGATCTCCTGCTGTTCCATGAAACGGCTGAAGTCCTTCTTCGGGATCTCCACCCGGGCAATGTCCCCGTGGACCCGAAGGCGGTTCGTCTCAAATCCAAGTTCCTTCATAAGCTCCTCCCCCGCCTCGATGCGTTTTAGCAGATCGAAGTCAATGGCCGTGCCATAAGGAAGCCTCGTAGCCATGCAGGGTGCTGAAGGCCGTTTGGCCACAGAAATACCCAGTTCCTCCGCATAGGCACGGACGTCGGCCTTGGTGAAGCCCAGCTCCGCCAGGGGACTGGAGATACCGAGCTCTGACAAAGCCTGAATGCCTGGACGGTAAGTACCATGATCATCCCGGTTGGTTCCGTCCACCACATGCTTCAGCCCTTGGGACTCTGCAAATCCTTTCAGGGTGGTGAACAGCAGCCGCTTGCATAAATAGCAGCGGTTCAAGGGATTCTTCACGATGTTCTCATCCTGGAACTCATCCACTTTGATGATCTCATGGACAGCCCCCATTTCCCGAGCCACCTTCTGGGATACCTCCACATCCGACACAGGATGCAGCTTAGTCTCAAAGGTCACTGCATGAACCTTTTTCCCCAAACGCTCCCCTTCCATCACCGCAATCTTCAGGATGAGACTGCTGTCCACCCCTCCGGAAAAAGCGATGCACGCGCCTTCCTCCACCATCTTTCCGATATAAGATCTCAATGCGTTCTTCATTTTCTAATCTCCTTTTTTAGATTCTAGTGTCTTCCATCCCGCAAAATCCGGGCAAATAAATAACCCGAAAAAGCAGAAGTCCTTCTGCTTTTTCCGGGTTCGTCCCAGCAAATGTTTTCGTAGGTCTTGTCATGGCTGTCCCAGGGTTTACTCTTTAAGCGATTCTTCTGAATGCTGCTCAAGTCTTCTTGAGCGTTATGTTCATGGTTTACAGCCTTCTTCCATTATAGCGGATGTCTCTCACAATGTCATCCAATTTTGTTAATAAATAGATTATGTAGGGCCAATCGTTTGGTGTGTCCAAACTTTGAAAGAGAATCAGAAGCCGTATACAAGTGCAAGTCCCGTTCTCCCGGTTCTGGCTCCTGAGCAGTGTATCAGGAGATCAGATGGACCCAGAGCGCATCGGACGGATTCAGTTCGGCTGCCCGCTTCACAGGATAGATGGTGGCTTTGTTGATGTTCAGTTCTTTTGCTATTTTTCTTACACTTTCTTTATTCGTTCCTGTGACTCTTCCCAGCACAGCTTTTCTGATCTCTTGTGAATAAGCTCCAGTCATTTTCTCTTCACCTTTCGCAGTAGTATTGTCTAATTATAACGCATTACTCCTACGACAACTATGCTAACACATAGGGAGGAAAACAACTCTATAATACCTAACATTAGATAATTCTACTAAAGATAATTCTACTAATTAGAATGTTTTCTGAATTATAATTGACTACCTGTTAGGTTTATACATCTTCCATTTTTTATTAGTATTGTATCAGTTATTCTTGGTCCACCGGTCTTTGGTTGATAAATTGTTGGAAGAAGTAAATCAACAATCATATTTTCTTCTAGTACATGTTCTGAACCTTTGCTAATTATTGGATAGAATTCGGATTGTCTTATACCTACACCATATCCAATTGTTGGCAGAAACATTTTAGCATAACCTTGATCATGTATGACTTTGAACGCCTTATCATATACCTCGCCAGCTTTTACTCCAGGGCTTATCGCATCAATTGCTACTTGCTGCGTTTCTTTGAGTAGATCATAGATTGCTTTTGTTTCTTCATTCACATCGCCAAGAAACACCGTTCTACACATTTTAGCCACATACCCTTTGTAACTTGCGCCAAGGTGTATAACAACCGGTTCGTTATCATTAATAACATAATCACCAGCATAAGGGTGTATGAGCTGTTGACGGTCGTGACGAAGCACTTGCATTCTAAATGGTGATCCTTCTGATCCTGCTTTTCTCATGGCATATTCAGCTTCAGCTAATATATCAGTTTCTTTAACTCCGGGTCGCGTAGCTTCTATTGCAGCTTTCATGCCAATTTTGAGAAAATCAGCCGCCTTCATTACCATTGCAACCTCATTTTCATCCTTTATTGCCCTTAGCTTATAACAGGTTTCTGCGATATCCCCAAAGTACAAATTTGGAACATCATCTCGCAGGCATTGGTAATCTTTCAAAGATACGAAATATCTTGTAAACCCTATTTTCGGATTAGCTAATCCCATAGCTTTAATTAAATCCGAGGTTTTCTGACTGACATTCTCACCTGGGAAAAAGTATGGTATAACCTCGAGCCCTGAGACATCCCTGAAGTGTTTGGCATCCAACCACATGCAAATTAATGATGCTTCCCCTTTAGCAGGTATGATTAGGGATCCACCTTCTATCTCTAATAACTCCGTGAAATATATCAGGTTCTCTCTATCCATAATTATTGCTGCATCAAGTCCAAGCTTTATAAGTTCACTTTGAAGCCTTTCAATTCTACGATTGACAGTTAAATTCATTCTTTCTACCTCCTCAGGATGTTATAAGAATTGATAGTTATGCATTCTTTAATGCTGATTTCTCTTCTACAGTTGAGTCGTCGAAATCTTTCTTCTCAGCGATAAGTGATACAACAACCCCTATAACAAGAGCCCAGAATGCGGCACCAATATGTAGTAGAGTGATATTGCTTACTCCTATGATTAAAGCTGTAAATGCACCAATCTTGAATTTACTTGTTCCAAAACCATCTTTAAAAGAATTAATTAGCACTCCGATCATCGCGAGTCCAGCAAGTAAATTTACAAGTGGGAGTGGAATAACCTCTATGAAAGACATAGCATAACTTGCTAGCAAACCAAATAGGATGAAGAATACACCGTTTGTAACAGAAGCAGCATATCTACCTTCTTTATCTTCGCCAGCTTCATTGGATGAACAGATAGCTGTCATTGGACCTGCGATATTTGCATTGTGCGCGCCAACTAATCCTGATGCAATACCGCCTAATCCACTTATGATTGTCATTGCGTTAACAGGAGGATTATATCCTTGTCCAGCTAGCACCCCGATGGCCTGTGCATTTTCGGCACCGACTACAAGCGCAGCTAATGGAACTGAAACTGAAAGGATCGTTGCGACATTGAAAGCTGGTCTTACTAGCTGTGGTGCTATGTATTTCATTTCTATAGCTGATGCACCTAATCCTCCTGTCAAAGCGATTGCAACTACACCGAATAGTAATGCTCCTAAGATTGGTGAAAATTTCTTTGAAAATTTAGGTATAATAAAATAACCTAGGATTGCTGCACCACAAATTATAGGTGATGCTACTGTTGAATTTACAATGTTAGTTCCAAATCTGAGCATAACACCTGCAATCATACCCATTACGATAGGTAATGGAAGGAATTTCATTACTTTTCCAATTAGGCCGCTTAATCCTAAAATAAGAACTAAGACACCTGCAATAATAAAAGCACCAGCAGCTTCTTCAAAAGAAAAACCGATTAGTGATGTTGCGAGCATAGATGCACCTGGTATAGAGAAAGCTCCTACGATGGGTTTCTTATAGTATAAAGCCATGATAAGCGAGATTAATCCACCAAATACGTAAATACCAAATAACCACGAAACTGTTTGTGCTGTTGTATAACCTGCAGCAGTACTTGCATTGATTGTAACTAGAGCTGGACCTGTACAACCAAATACTGCTGCCACGAAGCCAGCTGTGATTGTTTTTGAGTTAAGATGCTTCTTCAATCCTTGAATTCCCGATTTGAAACCAGCGCCTTTTTCAATAAATTCATGCTTTTTAGGTTTTGCTGTTTGACTACTCATTTTTTAATCCCCTTTTAAATTTATATTGTTATTGGAATCAAAATTCAATCAATCCTGGTTTATTCAACAATTTAGATTGATTCTCTTTAAACCATTGGAACCCAATGATCTATAGGCCTGGACTCTGTCACCCGTTGGGTGACAAAAATAATAAAAGAAAAGAACCCGAAATTATGTTAAAGTGAAATTGCTAAAGCCCACAAAAAACATAAAAAGGAGTTCTTTTCATGATGAGTTACAGCAGAATGCACTTCAATTCAATACTAAATTTTCTTTTGATTTAAGCGGCGGGAATCTGTCTTCAGATTCTGGACTGCTCTTCATCAAAGAATTCATCCATAAAATAGGTTTTGACAATCTTCTTAATCAGTACTTCGGGGCAGATAATCCAAAAATTCATTCGGTTTCTTCTGTCATTGAACAGCTTATTTACCAAAATATCCCTGGCTATCACAGAGATGATACAGCAGATTATTTACGATATGATCCTGTGTTTACAGCAGAGCTGGAGAAGGAGGCGCTCACCTCCCAGCCCACAATCTCAAGAACTTTGAACTCTTTCGAGCAGAAAGACATCGAAAAGTTCAACGATATTTTGGAACATCTCTATAAAATGACACATAATCCATCGGACAAACGGCATATCATCTTGGATCTGGACTATACGAATATTGAAACCCATGGTCATCAGGATGAAAGTACCTCTATCTACCACTATGACACCATCGGGTATCATCCCATGGTTCTCTACGACGGACTTACCGGAGATCTGATGAAATTTATGCTCCGTAAAGGAAGTGAGTATACTTCCACTGGCGTGGTGAATTTCCTTAAGCCTGTGCTATTCTCCTTACGGAGAACTTATCCGGAAGCCACAATTCTTGTGAGAGGTGATAGCGGGTTTGCTGTCCCTCAGTTATTCGATCTCTGTGAAGAGTACGGTGTCCATTACCTGTTCAAGCTGAAGGCCAACGCTACCCTGCATAAGCTCTCAAGCTATGGGAAGAACTATTCCTAGATCGATATAAGATGGATTACAGCAAGTATCACTGTCAGTATGATGACTTCTCTTATCAGGCGAAAGCCATGATTCTCGCTGTTGCCTATAGTCTCGTTAATGCTATGAAGCAGCTGGTCTTACCCAAAGAGTTCTCGAAAAGC
>RCMY010000015.1_pt1 | contig 144905 bp, 134 predicted proteins | sample 2041341 | NCBI WGS metagenome assembly RCMY01 (sample SAMN09708234, study PRJNA481090) | Marine sediment metagenome, whole genome shotgun sequencing project. | reverse complement strand
ATCATGAATTTTGAAAATATGAATATTTGGTGCTGGCTAATTCCAGCTTTAGTCGGTATCATCTGCGGTATATTGGGCTATCTTATTGGTAAAGGGTCTACGAAAGTGGAGGATAATTCTACCGAAATATTAAACCTTAAAACAAGCAACAGTAAGTTAAAAGCTGATTTAGATGCTTGTAATCAAAAAGTTATTGCTGCTAGTAAAATAGTGAAACCTGCCCCAAGTGCTCCAAGCTCAAATCTTGGTGCATCGGCTGCCTCTTTTGCGTCTGGTGCTGCGACAAGTAAGGCTTTAGCCTTCGATGCTTCTGCTGCCAAAGCTGTATTTGGAAAGAACATTAAACAAGATGATTTGAAATTAGTTGAAGGTATCGGGCCAAAAATTGAAGGTATGTTCAAAGATCATGGTATAAAAACATGGAAAGCGCTATCTGAATCGAGTCTTGCCGATTGTCAAAAGATATTGGATACCGGCGGAACTAGATATAAAATTCACGACCCAGCTTCTTGGCCAATGCAATCTAAAATGTGTTACGAAGGCAAATGGGAAGAATTAGCCAAGTGGCAAGAAGAACATAAACACGGTAAGTTATAATTTAGCACACAATCAAAAAAAACCCGATCATAACTGATGGGGTTTTTTTAATTTTATAATGCTCCGTTTGCTTCAACCCATTTAAAGTGGTATTGATCATGAGGAAACTTCATGCGTTCTGCAATTCTTTCCAATCTTGCAGGTAGCTTAATTAAATAGTCACGTGCTTTCTCAGCTTCCTCGTTCAATGAACGCATACCTTCCAATTCCCAAAAGGCATTCAATTTACTCAATATTTCTACATAATCTTGAGCCGTATAAACACCTAAACGCTGTGCGCAATTTGAGAAATTTTCAAAAGCTGAACCAATCGTACCTCCTGATTCTCTTAAAAAATGAGCTGGCATTACAATTTTTTTCTTCATCATTTCTGCAAAAGCAATCATCATACCTGAAGGATCTTCGCTAAAAATGGTCTTCACAAATTCTCTATACGCTAAATGATGTCTCATTTCATCACCTGCAATTATAGTACACATTTTACCTAAAAGGACATTTCCTTTCTTTTTAGCCATTTGACCGACTCGCTTATGCGAAATGTTAGTAGCCAATTCTTGAAATGAGGTATAAATAAAATTCTTATATGGGTCACGATCAGTACCTATATCAAAGCCATCTGAAATCAAATGTTGTGTGGTTATTTCTACTTCTCTCATATTTACCCTACCAGATAAATAAAGATATTTGTTCAACACATCACCATGTCTATTCTCTTCAGCAGTCCAGGCGCGTACCCATTTAGCCCAACCATTAGTTTTATGGTCACCATGTTGGTCAATACCAACAACATCCATCAACCAAGATTCATAGGTTGGCAATGCCTCCTCTGTAATAGTATCGGCTACCATGGTAACCCAGAAATCGTATCCTAAATCTTTAGATTCTTCTCGTAGTTCTTTTACTTCCTGCAAAAAAGTATCTTTTTCAGAATTAGGTAAAAAGTCTGTTGGTTGCCATATATCTTCCGGCTTTATAAGGAAAGATTCCATAAAACCCTCCACCTGTGGCTCTAATGCCTGCATTACTTCTAATCTTATATTCTTAATCGGCATAATATGATTTTTATCAAAGTTCGTTAATAAAACAATTCCTTTTTATGTAAAGTTAAAGGTTTTCTCAGTTTCTGCCCATTTCATTGGGATAAAACGTATAAACAGGCTCGCTTTGCCAATATTTTTTAGTGTTTATATCAAATATCGTTAATGGACCTTTAAATGCAGCCCCAGTATCAATATTCCAAACATTTGCTGCATTTTGAGGAGTAGTCTTTCCTATTCTTGTTACTGGTGTATGCCCAATATAAATCTCTGAATAATTTTTAAGTCTTTTAGGGTAATGTATATGCTCTTTTTCTAATTCTTTATTTAATGAAAGAGCCAGCTCCCAAAGGGTACGATCCCAATAAAAGGTTTTCTTGAAATATTCGAATTCAATTCCTTTTAAATTAGTAAAACCTGCATGTAAAAACAATCTATTTTCTGAATCTAGATAATAATTCTTTAAATTTTCATAAAACTTGAGATGCATATTTTTGGCTTCTTCAGTGATGTTAGCATAAGAATTCACAGTTGCTTCACCTCCATGCATAAACCAAGTTGGGTTGTCGCCTGCACCCGTTAACCATTCATAACAGAGTTCATCGTGATTTCCTCTTAGAAATACGCAATTATATTCTTCCTTAAGTTTAATTAGATAGTTTATGGTTTCAACGGCTTCACTCCATCCGTCAATATAATCTCCTAAAAAAACTAAAGTGTCTTTATCAGTAATCGTCGCTTTTTGAATTACTTGTTTCAAAGCTTTTAATCCAGAATGTATATCACCTACGACCAGCGTTCTTTTTAAACTCATTTAGCAAAAATCGCAAATACTGCTATGACCACAAGAATAAAAAGCACTAAAAAGAAGATTTTCCAAAAAGAATACGGTCTATTCCCACTTAAAACACCTGTTTGTCCATTAATATAGAAGTTGAATTCCTTACCATCATATCTATATGCACTTAGATAGATTGGAAGCAAGATATGTTTGAATTTTTCATCTGATAATTTAATATCAGTATTCGCTATTCTTTGGGTATCGCCGCCAATATCTCTCCGAATCCAATTATAGGCAATATTCTTAGCCTCTTGAAAAGATTTATGATGTCCCTCTTTTAATGAAACGGAATATTTTTCTGTCACAAAACCAGAAAGGTATTTTGAATTAAAAACAACCAAATCTTTAAGATTCCAGAATGCAACTTTAACCGGAACTTCTTTTCGTTTTCTTTCTGAGGCGTTTATTAGAATATCGTCTACAAAACCATCGACATTACCCGATACATAGGTCCATTTTGTTTTTCTAACCTGTCTTGTTCGTTTACCCTTATCACTATTATAAGTTTGTGTTTCGTAATAATAATCGCCGCGTTGCCCTTGATAAAATGCGCTAAGGTTAGAGTCAAAAGTCCAGTAAGGCAAATAAAGTCCATGCAGCCCTTCCGTGTCAAGGGCAGCCTTTTTAAGGTTGTCAGGTGCAAACCATATTTTGTTAACCCAATCTTTGAAAATGGACTGAGCCATTCTTGAATCGAGTTGAAAAGGCACTAGTGCTCCTGGTAAAATCCATCCTTCTTTTTCAATGTCTTCACGAATTAGTGGTTCACTACAATAGACACAATTAAGCGATTTGTAATTTTCTTCTACATGTTGATTGGCACCACAATTTTTACAATGTAACAGATCAATAGTTTCCGTATAGGCATTCTCACCAACAATTTTTAAGTAATGTTCCAGTTCTAGTTCCTCAAAACTACTTTTAGACTGTTCAATGAATTCTTCATATCCGCAATACTCACATGTAAGTTGATGTGAGCCCGGTTTAAATTTTAACTCAGCACCGCAATTGGCACATGCTTTTTTATATTCCGATTTTTGAATATCGTCCATAGCGTGTATCCCTCATAATAAAAGGGCGGGTTTATTTTCTTATAGCTTAAGGTTATGCTGTTGGTAATGGTGGTGGAGTATTTCCGCCTAAGAAAGATTTTAATTCTTCTATTTTCTTTAATTCCGTCCAACTGGCCATTCCTTGTTTCCAAATTAACGAGTCTCTATTAATCGTTCTACTAGCGAACAATTCTTTCAATTTCTCAAATGAAACTGGCCCAGATTGTTGGTCGTTAACTGCATAAAAATAACTTACTTGAACAGGCATTGGTGGCGGAGCCTGTGACTGTGTTGCTTGGCCACCGAACGGTTGAGTGCCTGGCTGACCCATCATACCTCCCATTTGTTGTGCCAAGACAAAGCCCATACCCATTCCCATGCCTGCACCAGCTGTACCGCCTTCATTTTTAGCAGCCAACTCCATAGCTTTTGCAGCTTTAAATTGTGCTAGCTTGGTCATGTCTAACTTATCTAATCGACTATATTCAAAAATTTCTTTCTTCAATTCTTCTGGCATCGACACATTTTCGATGTAGAATTTCTCTAATTCGATACCAACTCTATTAAACTCGGGTTGCATAACCACTTGGCATGTTTCTGAAAGCTCACTAGTGTTTGCCGCATACAACTCAATGGGCAAATTGGCTTCACCTACCGTATCGGTAAAACGTGTAACAATTAAACTCTTTAGATGTTCGTTTATCTCGTAATTTGTAAAATTGCCGTCAGTACCGACTATATCTATGATAAATTTACCTGGGTCATTAATTCTAAAACTATATGTACCAAAAGCTCTTATCTCAACTAAACCGAACCTTTCGTCGCTTAACATAAAAGGATTTTTGGTTCCCCATTTCTCATCGGTAAACAAACGTGTATTTACAAAATAAACCTCAGCTTTAAACGGACTATCAAATCCGTATTTCCAACCTTTTAAGGTGGTTAGAATAGGAAGGTTTTTTGTGTTTAACGTATAGGTGCCAGGTTTAAAAACATCTGCCAGTTGCCCTTCATTAATAAACACAGCAGTTTGCCCCTCACGCACAATTAACTGTGCGTTATTTTTAATTTCGTTTTGGTATCGCTCAAAACGATGTACAATGGTCTCATTATTAGTATCGAGCCATTCGATAATATCAATAAACTCGTGACTTAATTTCTTTTTAATTTCGTCAAATATGCTCATGGTCAGAATGTTTTTTTAAATATGGAATTCAAGATATGGAATTCATGCTCAGACCCAAAAAAAGAAGCGTTTTAATTCGCAAAAATAATCTCTCAACTACCAAAATTTAATAATTCCTTAAGATTATTTAGGAAGTAGCAACAAATTCTAATTAACTTAGAATTTCTAATTTTCATTTAGATTCATGAAAAAGATATTTTGCATTGGCGAATTGTTGATTGATTTTGTTGCTGAAAACCAAGGCAAAGATTTAACAAAAGCAAAGGAATTTTCTAAAAAAGCAGGCGGTGCGCCAGCAAACGTATCGTGTGCCATTAGTAAATTGGGTGGCGATAGTGTTTTTATTGGCTGTGTAGGCAACGATCCGTTTGGCACCTTTTTATTACGGATTTTAGAAGATGAAAAAGTAGATATTTCGTTAGCACAAAAATCTGACACGTTTACCACATTAGCTTTTGTTTCCTTGGATGAAGATGGTGAGCGTGATTTTGTTTTTAGTCGTGGGGCAGATAGAGAACTTACCTATGATTCGTCTCATAAATCTTATTTCAAAAACAACATCATACATTTTGGTGCTGCTACCGCTCTTTTAGGAGGCCCTTTAGAGGAAGCCTATAGTAGATATTTATTTGACGGATTAACCAAAAATGCTTTTATAAGTTTCGATCCAAATTATAGGGCAGACCTATGGAAAAATAAAGTTGATAGCTTTAAACGTAAATGTGAATCTTTCATTGAAAAATCACATTTGTGTAAATTTAGTTTAGAAGAAGCTCACCTTCTGTCAGGCAAAGAAGATGTAAAAGAAGCTTGTAAAGTGCTTCATGAAATAGGTGCTGAAATTATAGTTATTACACTTGGTAGTGCAGGTACATGGTTAAGCACCAAAAATTTTCAAAAAACCATACCCAGTATTAAAGTAACTCCGAAAGACACCACTGGCGCAGGTGATGCATTTATTGGGTGTCTATTGCAACAAATTGCCAAACATTCTAGCATTGATTCATTATTGGCAGATGAAAGCATTCTTACCAACATGGTCGCTAGGGCGAACAAAGCTGGCGCTATAACCACTACGAATTTTGGCGCCATTGAATCGTTACCTACATTACAACAATTAGATTCTTAGGATGAACCAAGCTGAACTACACCGCTTATTGGCCTCAAAAAGTCAAAAGAAAAAAGGCGCGTTATCGTTAAAATCTTTATACGACCAAAGATTGTCTACCAATCTTTCTCTTATTAAGACGCAGTTTTTTTCATTATACAAAGACACCGAACATAAAGCAGATTTTTTTAAGCTTTTAAATCAATTAGACCATCTTTTTGAAGAACGACCTACTGAATTAAAAAAGCAAGACATAGAACGTTTAAATTCTGGAAACTGGTATCAAAGTGAGAAAATGGTGGGTATGCAGCTATATATAGACCGGTTTAATAAAGACATCAACGGTCTAAAAGAGAAGTTGCCATACTTTGAAAATCTTGGAATCAATTTTCTGCACTTAATGCCAATTACCACCCGACCTTCAGGGGAAAATGATGGTGGCTATGCAGTGAATAGCTATCATGAAATTGATAGTAAATATGGCACTAAGAATGACTTTCTTAATTTGACTAAAAAAGCTAGGGAGAAAAAAATATTTTTAATGCTAGATTTTGTCGTTAACCATACTTCCGATGAATTTGAATGGGCCCAAAAAGCAAAAAATGGAAGCCTGCATTATCAAAATTATTATTACACTTATTCTGACCGCCTAATACCTGAAGAGTTCGAGAAAACATTACCAGAAATATTCCCTCAGTCGGCACCAGGTAATTTTACCTATAATGAGGAAATGGAAAAATGGGTAATGACCTGTTTCAATAATTACCAGTGGGATTTAAACTATAGAAATCCTGAAGTGTTTATTGAAATGTTAGGCAATTTAATGGCCTTAGCTAATTTAGGGGTAGATGTCATCCGTTTTGACGCCCTTGCATTTTTATGGAAGAAATTGGGTACACTTTCTCAAAACCTACCAGAAGCACATACTCTAATTTCACTCTTTAGAATGTGCCTACAAGTAGTCGCTCCAGGGGTTATTCTATTAGCAGAAGCTATTGTTGCTCCTAGAAATATTATTAAATATTTTGGGGAAGATATCACAGAAGGCAATGAATGTGAAGTTGCCTACAATGCCTCTTTAATGGCTTTATTATGGAATTCAATTGCTACCAAAAAAGCATCTTTAATGCTAAAGAGTTTAACCGAAATTCCTAATAAACCTAACGATGCTACTTGGATTAATTATATACGTTGTCATGATGATATCGGCCTTGGTTATGATGATGATTTTGTTCGGTCTATGGGTTCAGACCCTACTGCCCATAAACAATTTATATTGAGTTATTATACTGGTAAATTAGAATGGTCACCGGCCAAAGGATTAATGTTCATGTACAATCCCAAGAACGGAGATGGTAGAATCACAGGTAGTGCAGCATCTTTATTAGGACTGGAAACTGCATTGGAACTGAAAAATAAGAATATCATTGATTATGCCATCGCAAAAATTCTAATGATGCATGGTATTATTTTAACCTATGGAGGAATACCTATGATTTATGCCGGTGATGAAATTGGTACATTGAATGACTATACCTACGAGCAAAACGATGACCATGCAAATGACAATCGATGGGTCAATAGACCTATGCATAATTGGGATGTTGTTTCTGAATTGAAAAAAATAGATGATAGTCCGTCTTCGATTATTTATCAGGGTTTAAAAAATATGATTCGCTTGCGAAAAGAGCATGACATTTTTCAAGATTCAAACGATGTAAAAATACACGGCTGCCTTAATCAACATATTTTCGTCTATCAAAGAACAAATGGATCTGAAAGCATTTGGGTGTTATCTAACTACAATGAGGTTACCGAAACATTAGATATCGGTTGGTTACTTTCAATCGGAATTCACGCGGGTAAGAACTCGATTGATTTACTTACAGGAAAATCCTTTGAACTTATTCACAATGAACTGCCCTTGAAACCTTTTCAACAGCTCTGGATTAAGAATATCTAACTATACTTAACCTTCCTGAGCACTCGAAGCGCCTTTTTCAACGAGGCATTAATGCCCGGATTATTAGGTTTCAAAAACGTCTGGAGGCGGAATCTAAATACAAACTAATACCTAAAATAAAAATGCCTGAAAACGCAGGATATTCAGAAAGAAAATCTAAACAAAACTTAAAAAGACGCTTGAATAATTCTCTTTTAAATAATTTACTTTATTCTATATAAGTTTTGAAACCAATCAATCAAAAGTAGCCGATAGTATATGAATTGATTTAAACATTTTCAGAAAGAAAGGATTACAAATACTTGTGTTTCATAACATAAATAGTTGCTTTCTTTTATGAACACTTAACTATACTTCACCTTCCTAAGAATTCGGAGCGCCTCTTTCAACGAAGCATTAATGCCCGGATATTTAAGTTTTAAGATTTGCCTAGCCCTTTCCATTTCCTCTTTAGCATCCTCAAATCCGTTTAGGTAACAAATGAGATAAGAATCTGCTAAGTATTTTAAACTTCTAACCTCAACTGGTGTTAAGGCTGCACTACTACTCGTTTTTACCACCAAAGTATTATTGTTTGCGTATATTTTTTCTAGTTTTTCTCTATTATATTTTGGTGGATTAAACAGTAAATCACTATTAATTTGATAGGTGCCGTTTTCACTAAAATTGATGACCACTTTTTCTAAAGGATAATACTTTTGCTTAGCCCCTAAACCTAATTGTATAAATTCTATAATAGTGAAAGAATCATCATTAATACTAATCTTAATTTCGTCTAAGTTTGAATAAAACAATTTCACTTGTTCGTTAATCAATTCAATATCTACTCTATAGTAATATGTTTCACCATTGACTACTTTTCTATTGCCAGCCCAACAGACTACAAATTGCTCTTTAAAAACCTTATAGTCACTTTCTAAATCTTTATGCCTATGGTTTAAAAAATCAATTACACCGTCTAATGTAAGCTCAATATTATTCTTAGCATGTTGTTCTATTGAGGCCACCGCATCCACATTAATGCTCTTCAATTCAATATCATAGGCTTTTGGCAAACTGATGCTGCCCTCCCTAAAGAAAACCGAACCGCCATAATATTTCCAAATGTTCTTTCTTAATGAACATAATTTACCAATTGATTTTATAGTAACCAGACCCACGACCTTACCATCTGGTAAATTTGGAAATGGAATATTCTCGTAAGAAATACGAGGAGGATTATTTAAATAAGCATTGACCAAATTCTGAATCTTGCTGTCATCAAAAAAATCTACACCTACTATTTTGTTTTCCTCATCTTCAACACCAACAACAATAAATGAATTGTTCATTGGGTTGCTATTGGCCAATGCACAAACATGTTTTAAAAATTTTGCCTTACCTTCCTTTTCACCTATATTAATGAAGCGCTTTTTATCGTAAAAACTATTCTCATCGTTATGCGCGAGTAAGTTTTTTACCAATAAGCGTTTATTAATCATTTTATGGGAGTTTGACAATTATCGTTTTTACAATTTTACAAATATTAAAGTTTGTTTACAATAGTCGAAGAAGCCTGAGCGGTAGGCATAACTGTTAAATCGGCGATATTTACATGATAGGGCCTAGTGACTACAAAGTGAATTATTTCTGCAATATCTTCTGGTTTTAGTGGCTCAAAACCTTTATACACATTTTCTGCCCTGTCTTCATCACCCTTAAATCGCACATTACTGAATTCGGTTTCCACTAAGCCAGGGTTTACAGCACCTACGCGTATACCGAACGGATTCAAATCTATTCGCATTCCTTGGTTTATAGCATCTACAGCATGCTTACTTGCACAATACACATTGCCTTTTGGGTAAACCTCTTTACCTGCGGTAGATCCAATATTTATAATATGACCAGATTTCCGTTCTACCATTTGTGGTATCACAGCTTTAGACACGTACAGCAATCCTTTTACATTAATGTCTAACATGGCATCCCAATCATCAATATTACCTTCTTGTATCGTATCTAACCCATGGGCGTTGCCTGCATTATTGATTAAAATATCGATTTGAGCAAACTCTTTTGGAAGTGACGCTATGGCTTCCTTTACCGATTCTTTATCTCGAATGTCAAAATTTAAAGTGTGGACATTTACCTCCTTACCTAGTTCTTCTTTTAGTACATCTAGTCTCTCTTGGCGTCTGCCACACAAAACCAAATCTATACCATTTAAGGCAAAATTAATTGCAGTTGCCTTACCAATACCGCTTGTAGCTCCCGTTATAAATGCTATTTTTTTCATTTTCTTTTTAATTTAAGCAACCTCGTTTCCTTCATTTGCCTCTAAAAGCGCAAACCAATCTTGTAATTCCATTTCAATGTTATCAGCTTCCATAGCCATTTTCAATCTTTTCGGTGTTGCAGTACCTACCACAGGATGAATCTTTGATGGGTGTTTTAAAATCCAAGCCAGTAATAATTGGTCTTCGGTTGCAATATATTTCTTGGTTAAATCGTTCAGAACAATCTTTATTCTCTTGTTCGCTGGAGATTCTTCCCTAAAATAATCACCTAACGGACTCCAACTCATAGCGAGCCTATCATGAATGATACAATCATCTAAAGTTCCATCGTTCATTACCTCATTAGATGATAGTGAATATTCTACTTGATTTGCTTCAACTTGTATTTCTTTTTCTACTAGTTTAATTTGTGATGGGGTAAAATTAGATACCCCAAATTGCCTGATCTTTCCCTCTTTCTTAAGCTTCTCTACGGCTTCGGCTATTTCTTCCGGATTCATTAATGGACTAGGTCTATGCAATAAGAGCAAATCTAAATACTCAGTCTGTAGCATTTTCAAAGACCTTTCTACTGACCAAATGATATAATCTTTATTGTAATCGTAATGCTTTACTTTATTTGCTCTTTCTTCAGCATCGAACTGAATGCCACATTTACTTATTATTTGAATATTTTCTCTTTTGACGGAGCTTTCGGAAAATGCTTTTCCGAATTGTTCTTCAGTAGTATAATCGCCATAAATATCTGCATGATCGAATGAAGTAATATTGTTTTCTAAGCAATGATTCATCAACTCAATCATTTCTTTGGTGGAATGTTGTTTCCCCCATTTACCCCAGGTCATGGTACCAGCGATAATTCTCGAATATTTCAATGTATTGTTCATAGGTTAATGAATTTAAAAAGAATATCCTTAAAAGCTTCATAAAAATAGGGGGGTTTCGTATTTTTTAACCTATCATTAACAGCTACTGACTGAATAAATTTTCAATTTGCATGACTGTTAAAATTGGAAGCGTTAACAATCAATAATATATAGTTTTAAATGGAAGAAAATACCTCAATTGACATTAGTGCCGTAAATGAGAAAATAGCTCAAGAAAGTGCTTTTATCGATTTATTGATGCTTGAAATGAATAAGGTAATTGTAGGCCAGAAATATATGGTCGAAAGATTATTAATTGGTCTCTTAGGACAAGGACATATTTTATTGGAAGGTGTTCCTGGTTTGGCAAAGACATTAGCAATTAATACCCTTTCAAAAGCAGTTAAAGGAAGTTTTAGCAGAATTCAGTTTACTCCAGATTTATTGCCTGCCGATGTTGTAGGAACAATGATTTATAACATGAAGTTGAACGACTTTTCTATAAAGAAGGGGCCTATTTTCGCCAATTTCGTTTTAGCTGATGAGATAAACCGTGCTCCTGCAAAAGTACAGTCTGCTCTTTTAGAGGCGATGCAAGAAAAGCAAGTGACCATTGGTGATGAGACTTTTATTTTGGACAAGCCTTTTTTAGTAATGGCTACGCAGAACCCGGTTGAGCAAGAAGGAACTTATCCACTTCCTGAAGCGCAAGTTGACCGTTTTATGTTGAAAACAGTTATCGATTATCCGAAAATTAATGAGGAACAATTGATAATGCGCCAAAATTTATTAGGCAACTATGAAACAGTAAATGCCGTAGTATCTATAGAACAAATACTAAGTGCTCAAAAAGCTGTTCGCGAAGTATATATGGATGAGAAAATTGAAAAATATATTCTTGATCTTGTTTTCGCTACTAGATATCCTGAAAAATATAATTTAGAAAGCTTAAAGCCTCTAATTAGTTTTGGTGCTTCACCAAGGGGAAGTATCAACCTAGGTATTGCAGCTAAATGTTATGCCTTTATAAAAAGAAGAGGTTATGTAGTGCCAGAAGATGTTCGTGCTATTGTACATGATGTTCTTAGGCATAGAATTGGAATTACATACGAGGCAGAAGCCGAAAATATCACCTCTGTAGATATTATAAATAAGATCGTAAACGAGATAGAAGTACCATAAAGTTATTTTTCAGTAATCAGTTCGCGATTGACAATTCTATTTCAATTGCATAATTTTCAATGCTGATTTCTTAAAAATCAACTCCTGTTTTAAAAACAAAATGGATACCAAAGAGCTACTCAAAAAAGTACGGAAAATAGAGATTAAGACGCGACGTCTATCTGACCATATATTTGGTGGGGAATATCACTCTACCTTTAAAGGTAGAGGTATGACATTTAGTGAAGTACGACAGTATCAATTTGGTGACGATGTTAGAAACATTGACTGGAACGTTACCGCTCGTTACAATGAACCTTTCATAAAGGTTTTTGAAGAAGAACGAGAACTCACCATGATGCTCATGGTCGATATAAGTGGTTCAGAACTTTTTGGAACTACCAATCAATTTAAAAACGAAATTGTTACCGAAATATCGGCAACTTTAGCATTTAGTGCTTTAAAGAACAACGATAAAGTCGGTATCATTTTATTCTCGGATCAGATTGAACTTTTTATACCACCAAAAAAAGGTAAAACACACGCCTTACGCATAATACGTGAGTTGTTAGAATTTAAACCTAAGAGCAATAAAACAGATATTGCACAGGCATTGAAATTCTTGAGCAGCGTAATGAAAAAGAAAGCTATAGTTTTTGTGCTTTCTGATTTTATTGATGACGGGTATGAAAAAACACTGAAAATTACGGGCAGTAAACATGACTTAACAGGAATACGAGTCTTCGATGAACGTGAAGAATCAATACCTAATCTAGGAATGATACAAGTTGAAGATGCTGAAACTGGAAAATTACAATTAGTAAATACCCAATCTAAAAAAGTTCGAAATGCCTATGCAGAATTTCATAGAGAACGTGTTACGTATTTTAAAGAATCTTTTACTAAATCTGGCTGTGGAACATTAGATTGTAGGGTTGATGAAAGTTATGTGAAAAAATTATTGGGTTATTTTAAAAGAAGAGGTTGATACGAATGATTTATAAAACTTGTATAATTAAAAAAGGCATTTCGAACATACAGCGAAGCATGCCTATGTTTGTATTTCTTTTTTTTATCATTCAAAGTTTTGCGCAAGAGAAACCTACTGTAAGTACTGAAATAGATACCACATATATTAAAATAGGTGAACAGATACATTGGACAGTGACCGTTGATATTGACTCCACATCTACAGTTATTTTTCCTGAAGGACAAACTTTTTCTCCGTTAGAAACTGTAGAAGCGTTTGCGACGGATACCACTAGAAAAAAAGACCGCTTAACATTACAAAAAATATACGCACTTACTCAATTCGATTCTGGGGCATATAAATTACCCTCACAGCGAATCGAAATAAACGGAATGGGTTTCATGACCGATTCAATGTTGATTAATGTCGCTACCATTCCTGTAGATACTTTGAATCAAAAAATGTACGACATTAAACCGCTCATTAATGTTGAGAAAAGCAATATCGAATTTTGGAAATATGTACTTATCGGCATTTTGGTTCTACTTGTATTAGGCGGGCTTTTCTATTGGTTCATATTACGCAAAAAACCATTAACAGAAGATGAAAAAGTAGCGCTTTTAGCACCTTATGACAGAGCATTATTAGAACTAAAACGTTTAGAAAATTCTAAATATTTGATTCAAGACGAGTATAAGCAATACTACTCTGAGCTTACCTCTATTGTTCGTTCTTATTTAGAGGAAGATGCACATGTTACCGCTTTAGAAAGTACCACTGGTCAGCTAATTGAAAAATTAGAACTTTTAAAAGATGCAGGCGAGTTAAAATTGGACGATGATACCATTAAACAATTTCAACAAATATTACAGACGGCCGATTTAGTGAAATTTGCTAAAAACAAGCCATCGACCTTAGTAGCCGAGCAAGACAGAAAGCTAGTAGAACAAATTGTGGTTAAAACCCATGATGCACTGCCAGAACCTACAGAAGATGAATTATTAGAGCAAGCTGAATATCAAGAGGAAATTGAGCGTAAGGCGAAAAAGAAGAAGATAATGGTTGCCATTGTTTCTGTTGTAGGCATTATTCTTATAGGTACTACTATCGCTGGTATAAAGTATGGCTTTGGTTATTTAAAAGATTCTGTTTTTGGACATCCAACCAAAGAATTATTAGAAGGTGAATGGGTGAGTAGTAGTTATGGTTTCCCGCCTGTTCAATTAGAGACCCCGCAGGTTTTAGTGCGACAAAATGTTAAGTTGCCACCAGATACAAAAGCAGTAATCGCAGACATACAAGCATTTGGGTATACGAGTCCTATCGGTCTTTTTAGCGTAGGTACTACTTCGATTACTCTAAACCAACAAGATGCTGAACCTGATTTCGAAAAAACGGTTGAACAGATCCTATCCAATTTTGAAGGTCAGGGAGCAAAAAATATTATCACTAAACAAGAGGAGTTCTCCACAATCAGTGGGGTAAAAGGGTTGAAGGTTTATGGAAGCGGTGAGTTTCTAGTGCCTAACTCTAAAGAATTGATTGATGGGAAGTACACCGTATTACTTTTTGGAGGCAAAGGCTTTCAACAATATATTATTCTTACTTGGTTAGAAGATGACACTTATGCCCAAGAAATAATTGACCGAATTTTGGCATCGGTAGAAGTTAAAACAGAATCATAAATGTTCGAGAATATATCATTTGCAAATCCTGATTTCTTTTGGCTGTTTTTGTTACTGCCATTAGCTATTGTATGGTATATCTTTAAACAAAAAGAAGAAAATGCATCGCTTCGTATTTCTAGTGCAAAAGGTTTTAGCTATAAAAGCATTTTACCCAAATTAAAACCTGGTCTATTTATACTAAGACTATTGGCGCTTGGCGCCATTATTGTTGCTTTGGCAAGGCCGCAAACAGAAGATATTTCTACTAGAACCAAAACAACTAAAGGGATCGATATTGTAATGGCCATTGATGTGTCTTCTAGTATGCTTGCACGAGACCTTAAGCCAAATAGGCTATCTGCTCTTAAAGATGTTGCGGCAGATTTTATCAAGAAAAGACCAAATGACCGTATCGGCCTGGTCGTTTATGCAGGAGAAGGTTACACTAAAACACCTGTTACCACCGACAAATCAATTGTACTCAATGCCCTTTCTGAAATTACTTATGGACAATTAGAAGATGGTACGGCTATTGGTATGGGATTGGCTACTTCGGTCAACCGTTTAAAAGAAAGCACAGCAAAGAGTAAAATCATCATTTTATTGACCGATGGTGTCAATAATTCAGGTTTTATAGAACCGCAAACGGCATCAGACCTAGCTATTGAATTTGGTATTAAGACCTATACTATTGGTTTAGGAACAAACGGCAATGCCCTTTCCCCTATTGCATATAATGCAGATGGTTCTTTTAGGTATGGTATGCGCCAAGTTGAAATAGATGAAGAATTATTAAAAGATATAGCACTGGCAACCGGCGGTAGCTACTTTAGAGCTACGGATAATGAGTCGTTAGAAGAAATCTATGACGAAATAAATAAATTGGAAAAAACGGAGATAGAAGAATTCAAATATTACCGATACGAAGAGAAGTTTAGACCATGGGTTTTATTGGCAGGTGCTCTCCTATTAGTTGAATGGATTTTAAGAAACACACTTTTTAGAAGTTTTGTATAAAATGGTACAGTTAGACGAAAAAATATATTTCTACTTGCTTATTATCATTCCGGTGATAGTGATACTGTTTCTATTGGTTTTAATATGGAAAAAAAGTACACGAAAGAAATTTGCAAACACCGAACTATTAAAAAGATTGACTCCTAATCGTTCTTCTAACAAGGGTGTCATAAAGCTTGTTGTATTAATTCTTGGATTCGCTTTATTGATTGTTGGTCTGGTAAACCCAAAGATTGGCACAAAATTAGAAACCGTAAAAAGAGAGGGTGTAGATATTGTTTTTGCAGTGGATGTTTCTAAAAGTATGCTGGCAGAGGACATTGCTCCAAATAGAATTGAAAAAGCAAAAAGATTAGTTTCAGAAATTATAAATCAATTGGCAAGCGACCGTATTGGCATAATAGCTTACGCAGGACAGGCTTATCCTCAATTACCCATAACTACTGATTATAGTGCTGCAAAGATGTTCTTACAGGGCATGAATACCGATATGCTTACTTCACAAGGTACAGCTATCGACCAAGCGATTGTACTTGCAACAACCTATTATGATGATGCCGAACAAACCAATCGTGTATTATTCATTATTTCTGATGGTGAAGACCATTCTGAAGGTTCCACGCTAGATGCGGTAGAAGATGCCGTTGATGAAGGCATCACTATTTATACTATTGGAGTAGGCAAAGAAAAAGGCGCCCCTATACCAATTAAAAGAAACGGAATATTAGAAAGTCTAAAAAAAGACAGTCAAGGTGAAACTGTGATTACAAAACTAAATAAAGAGGTTCTTATTGATATCGCAAGTGATGGCAATGGTGAGTATATCGATGGCTCAAATACAGAGGCTGCTGTAGAATTTATTAAAAATGAATTGTTACAAATGGATAAAAAGGAATTTGAGGCCAAGCAGTTCGCAGAATATAAAGACCAGTTTCAATGGTTTATTGGAGCAGCTTTGTTGCTTCTATTTTTAGATATTTTTATCTTGGACCGTAAGACCAAGTGGTTAAAGAAACTTAATTTGTTCAATGAGAAAAGACATGAATAAAATAGGCATAGTATTTTTATTAGCTTTTGTGTGCTTGTCTTCTTTTGCACAAGAAGCTGACGAGAAAGAAAAAGAAAAGGCATTAAGGTCTTCGACCAACCTAACCTGGGATGGCAATAAAGCATTGTCTGAAGATAATTTTATCGCTGCTGAAGTAGATTATAGAAAGGCAATAGCAAAGAGTCCTGATAATAGCGTAGCCCCTTATAATTTAGGAAATGCCTATTATTCCAATGAAACGTATAATGAAGCGTTTGGTAGATTTAAAGAGGCTGGCGAAGCATCAACATCAAAAGAGGAAAAGCATAAGGCTTATCATAATATGGGAAATGTATTTATGAAACGCAAAGATTACGCTAAAGCTGTAGAAGGGTATAAAGAAGCTTTAAGAAATGACCCAACTGATGAAGAAACAAGATACAACCTTGCCTTGGCAAAAGAACTTTTGAAAAAAGACGAAGAAGAGAAAAAACAAAATCAAGACGATAAGGATAAAGACAAAGAGAACAAGGACGAAAATAAAGACCAGGATAAAAAAGACGAAGGAGAAAACAAGGACAAGAAAGATAAGGGAGACGAAGGTGACAAGGGTGATGAAGGTGACCAGAATGAAGAAAAAAAAGACGAGAACAAAGAAGGTGATGGCGATAATAAGGAAGATCAAAAGAAAAACCCTGAGCAAGGTGACAACCAACAAGAACAACAGCAACCTAGACCCAATCAACTTTCAAAACAACAGGTTGAAAACTTGTTAAGAGCTATGCAAAATGCAGAGAAAAAGGTTCAAGACAAAATTGATGCTAAAAAAGTAAAAGGAGCTAAGGTTAAAAACGAAAAAGATTGGTAGAATTTAAGGCTATAACTAAACTTACGTTAGTACTAACGGCATTTCTATCATCATTTTTGATGATGGCTCAAGATAATGATGCTGTAACTTTTGAAATGAAACTGAGCAAACCAAAGCTTGGTTTAAATGAAAGACTTAGAGTAGACTTTGTAATGAACCGTGATGGCGATAATTTTAATCCGCCAGATTTTTCAGGGTTTAGAGTAATCATGGGGCCATCACAGTCAATTAGCTCTTCATGGATTAATGGGGTTAGAAGTTATTCAAAATCTTACTCTTACACACTATCACCAATCGCAAAAGGTAAATTCACCATTAAACAGTCCACAATTGTTATTGGTGGCGAAACCTATAAATCGCTTGCAAGCGAAGTAGAGGTGACTGCTGCAGTAGATAAACCGAGTGATCAAATGACCGCGGATGATGTAGCTGATGAGAATCTACATTTAGTTGCAGAAATTTCTAAGACCAATCCGTTTTTGAACGAAGCTATTACGGTCATCTATAAACTATATGTGAGCCCGAATATTAGTGTATCCAATTATCAACCCTTAGACAATCCTACCTATAATAATTTCTGGAGTCAAGATATTAAAGTTTCAGCTTTAAGTGCCCAAAATGGAACTTATAAAGGCAAGCCTTATCGATATGTAATTTTAAAACGTGTAGTACTCTATCCTCAAAAATCTGGAGAATTGGATATTGAACCTCTTTCTCTTGATGTTACCGTAGATGTGCCCACCGGAAGACGTGACTTTTTTGGACAAAGAATGTATGCCCAAACCAATAAAACAGTATCTGCTGGTAATAGAACTATTAACGTAAAGCCATTACCGTTGGCTAACCAACCTTCTAATTTTAATGGGGCGGTAGGAGATTTTGATTTTGCCGTTACAACTAGTAAGAAAAGTTTAAACGCAACCGAATCTTTACAAGCATTTGTTGAAGTAAACGGAAAAGGTAACCTTAAGCTTTTTAAACTTCCTGAACTTGAATTACCAAGTGCCTTAGAAGTCTATGAGCCAGAATTTACTGAAGGGGTTAGGACTACATTGGCCGGTATGCAAGGTAAGGTTAGTAATCAATACACTATCGTACCATCCTTTAGGGGTAAATACCCAATTGCTCCGTTAAGTTTTAGCTTTTTCAATCCAACAACCGAAAAATATACGACATTAACTTCAGATGAAATTGTCATTAACGTATTAGAAGGTCCGCTGAGTGCAGATAATAATTCGGCAGATTCAACAAATAGTTCAAAACAATCTGTTGTAGCAAGTAAAAATCAGTTTAATTTCATAAAACTGACCCCAAACCTAACAAGCAAATCAATTTCTTATTTTTTCGGCTCAACGTCATTCTATCTTTGGTTATTATGTCCACTTTTGTTAATTCCTTTGGCCATTGTATTCAGAAAGAAAAGAGATGCCATTGCTGGCGATGTGGTTGGTAATAAAATAAGAAGAGCGAATAAATTAGCTAGAAAATACCTTTCTGCAGCTAAGAAAGAACTAGGCAACAAAGACTCTTTCTATGTCGCATTAGAAAGAGCTCTACATAATTATTTGAAAGCAAAATTAAAGATTGAGACTTCTGATTTCAGCAAAGATAAAATTGTCGAATTATTGCATAAAAAAGAAATAGAAACAAGTACCATACAAGGCTTTGTCGCATTATTAGAAAATTGTGAAGCGGCAAGATATAGTCCTTTTTCTGATGTGCAAATGCAGACGGATTATGAAACGGCAAGCGAGGTAATTTCCCAAATGGATAAACAATTATAAGCATGTTCAAAAATCTAACTATATTTTTTAGCCTTTTTACTGTTCTATTGTGCACTGCACAGAGCATTAAATTGTTCGACGAGGCTACAACTGCATATAATTCTGGTGAGTATGAAAAAGCTATAGGCTTATACACCGATATTCTAGATAATGGTGAGCACTCAACTGCGGTCTATTACAACTTGGGTAACTCATATTACAAGCTTAACAAAATAGCTGAGAGTATTTATTATTACGAGAAAGCATTATTATTATCACCGAATGATGAAGAGGTAAAAACCAATCTTAGCTATGCTCAGAATATGACTCTAGATGCCATTGATACAATGCCCGAGACTGGATTATCTAAACTATATAAAAGTGTAACGGGTAAATTAACATTCGACCAATGGGCTTATTTTGCTATTGCCTTCATGTTACTATTTGTTCTTTTGTATATCCTTTTTTACTATGCTAACGCTTCTACTCTAAAACGGTGGTCATTCATAGGGAGTGTACTTGCCTTATTCATATGTATTATTGCAATTGTATTTGCATTTATACAGCGAAGTGATTTTAAAGATTTACAACCTGCCATAATTTTTGCAGAAGAAAGCTCCATAAAATCTGAGCCAAATGCTAGCAGTCAACAGGTTTTTGTGATACATGCCGGTACTAAAGTGAACGTTCTAGACCAATTAGATGAATGGAATAAGATAAAGCTAGCCGACGGTAAAACAGGATGGATTCAAAAAAATGAATTGAAATTGTTAAAGACTTTTTAGAAATTTGTTAACAGTATTTAAACGTTAGTATATTATCTTCGTCATCGATTTGAATAAATGAAATTTATAGGACGCATTACTATTTTACTACTATGGCTTTTTGCAGTTACTGCACCAAGCATTATAACGTTATGCGATGTTGACAACCCTATTGTTTTAACCAACCTTAATGAAGAAGAACAGCAAGAGTCTGGAAAAAAATCAATAGGTGAAGAAAAGTTTGTAAAAGAAAACCTATTAGATTTTTCTATGATTTCCAATTATGACAGTTCATTTAATGATAATATCTACGTTATCGGTTATTTTGGTCTTTCATTAGAAGTGTTATCTCCCCCTCCTGAACAATTAAGTTAGATTACCTCCCTTATTTTCAATAGTTTAATTCTTTAGTAAATCGTTTATTACATTAGTTAACTATAGAAGCAGCTTCAATTAATATTAAATAAAATTTCAATATTCTACTTTACTTAATAGTAGAGTTAATTCAATTGCACCTGAATCTGTTTCAGGAGCTCACACAACATATATATGAAAGCACATACAAAAGAGACACAAGCCACAATGACTCCCGATAAGGCATTGAATTTCTTAAAAGAAGGAAACCAACGTTTTCAAAACAACTTAAAGGCAAACCGAAATCTGTTAGAACAAGTCAATGATACCAGCGAAGGGCAATTTCCTTTCGCTACCATATTAAGCTGTATTGACTCAAGAGTTTCAGCTGAATTGGTTTTTGACCAAGGATTGGGGGATATTTTCAGTATTCGTATTGCAGGCAACTTTTCTAACGAAGATATTTTAGGCAGTATGGAATTTGGCTGTAAACTTGCCGGTACAAAATTGGTGGTTGTTTTAGGCCATACCAGCTGTGGTGCAATAAAAGGAGCTTGTGATCATGCTAGATTAGGTAATTTAACAGCCCTAATCAATAAAATTGAACCAGCAGTGGATGCCGTAACTGAACCAAAAGATGAAAGTCAGAGAAATTCTAAAAATCTTGAGTTCGTTGATAAGGTTGCTGAGAAAAATGTGTTACAAACAATCGAAAACGTACGTAAGAATAGTCCTGTATTAGCTGAAATGGAAGATAACGGCGAAATTAAGATAGTAGGCGCAATGTATGACATATCAAATGGTGAAGTAATTTTCTATTAAATGACGTATAAAGGCATCGGTATTTTTAAAGTAATAGTTTAGAATTAGCCCTACTTTGTAGAAAAATTTACACTATGAACCTAGATACTGTTTTTGACAATAACGAAAAATGGATTTCTGAAAAATTGGAGATAAATCCAGATTATTTTGAACAGCTTTCCGAAGGTCAAAAACCTGAACTATTATACATAGGTTGTTCAGATAGCAGGGTAACTGCAGAAGAAGTTATGGGTGCTAAACCAGGTGAGGTTTTTGTTCATAGAAATATTGCCAATATGGTAATCAGTATCGACCTAAACGTTTTATCTGTTATAAAGTATGCTGTAGATTATTTGAAAGTAAAACATATAATTGTTTGTGGTCATTATGCATGTGGTGGAGTAAAAGCCGCTATGCAATCGGCAGATTTAGGAGTGTTAAATCCTTGGTTACGAAATATACGTGATGTATATCGTTTGCATAAAGACGAACTAAACGCCATTGAAAACGAAACAAAAAAATATGATAGGCTCGTAGAGTTAAATGTAAAAGAACAATGTGTAAACCTTATTAAAACAGCCACTGTACAAAAAGCATATCGCGACCATGGATTAAAAGTACATGGATGGATATTTGATGTACATACTGGAAAACTAATAGACCTGAAAATAGATTTTGAAGGCTATCTAAAAAACATAATGGAAATCTATCATTTAGATTAATCGAAAACCGCTAAGTCGAAACCTAACCTAATCGCTCAGCACTAATTTTTATTTTATGAAAAAACTTTTCTCAAATTTTAAAGGAGATTTATTTGGTGGAATAACTGCCGGTATCGTTGCATTGCCACTAGCATTAGCATTCGGCGTAAGCTCCGGAATGGGGCCAAGTGCTGGTCTCTATGGAGCAATTTTTATTAGCTTTTTTGCGGCGCTCTTTGGCGGAACCAATACTCAAATTTCTGGTCCTACAGCACCTATGACAGCGGTAAGCATGGTTGTTATTGCTGGTATTGTGGCTATAAATGATGGTAGTCTCGAGAAAGCATTACCTGCTATTTTAATCGTTTTCTTATTGGCAGGTTTAATGCAAATAGGTCTTGGGCTCATAGGAATAGGAAAATATATTCGCTACATACCCTACCCTGTTGTTTCCGGTTTTATGACGGCTATAGGTGTTATCATATTAGTGACTCAAATTCTGCCTGCCATTGGTTATTATCCAAAAGAAGACGCGGAGTATGTAAACAAATACAAACCCATGGCTGAAGAGATGATTTTGGATAATATCTTAAAGGAAGAAGCTGGGGAAGGTATTTTGGTTTTAGAAGATTTTAAAGAAACTATAAAGCGAGCTGAAGGAATTACCGAAGCCGATATGCTTAAAGAAGCTCAAACTCTTGCAAAATCTGACGCTTCTGGGGTTATTGGAGCTTTAAAAATATTTCCAAGAGCTTTAAAAAACATTAATTGGCTTGAATTGATTCTTGCCCTATCAACCATTATTATTATATATGGATTTAAACGAATAACAACTACAATCCCAAGTGCTTTAGTTGCACTAGTAGTTGTTTCTGGTGTGGCATATGGTTTTGGCTTGAACTACAGACCAATAGAAGAAATTCCGAGTGGATTTCCAGTTCCAAATCTCAGTATGTTTACAGATTTTAAACTTGGTTCAGTGACTCCATATATTTTTACAGCGCTAACATTAGCGCTACTTGGTGCCATTGATTCGCTCTTGACTTCTGTTGTCGCCGATAACATGACGAAAACTAAGCACCAACCTAATAAAGAATTGGTTGGGCAAGGTATCGGTAATAGTATTGCAGCCATTTTTGGTGGAATACCAGGTGCAGGTGCGACTATTAGAACTGTCGTTAACATAAATGCAGGTGGTAAAACTAAATTATCTGGTATGGTTGCCGGTGTTTTATTATTGATAATTTTATTAGCACTTGGCCCGGTTGCATCTCAAATTCCTGCTGCAGTACTTGCGGGTATATTGGTTACTGTTGGTATAGGTGTAATGGATTATAAAGGTTTAAAAGCTATTCCCAGTTTACCGAAAGACATGAGTTTAGGCCCTATAAAATTCAGTTCAGAAGTGGTTATTATGTTGGTCGTATTGGTTCTTTCTTCTGTATGGAATTTAGTATATGCCGTTGGTGTAGGTCTTGTGATTGCGTCATTGATGTTCATGAAGAAAATGGGTGATTTAACTGCAGAACGGTCCGACGTTAAAACACTCGAAAAGGAAGTAAATTGGCCAGATGAAGCTGCATTTCCTAAGAGTTTGCAAGAAGAGGTATTTATTAAGCATTTAAAAGGACCTCTATTTTTTGGGTCTACAAGTGAATTTCAACAAATGGCAGACCAAATTCCTAGAACTGCCTCTACCGTAATTATAAGAATGGGACGTATGCAATACATGGACCAATCTGGTCTTTATACATTAGAAGATGTGTTAATTAGCCTTCGAAAATCTGGTATTTATGTATTATTTGTAGAAGTTTTAAAACAACCTAGGTATATGATGGAGCGGGTTGGAGTTATTCCTGATTTAATACCTGAAGAACATATCTTTGAGTCATTTGATGAATGTCTTGCATGGGTGAAGGCGAATGTAAAAGATAAATTCCCTTCGAACTAAACCATCAAAACCAATAAAAACATATTCTACCTGTTTTAAAAGTTTTAAATTTGCTGCTTTAATCAACATGTATGATTGATAAGATAAAGGAACAGATTTCTGAAGTGAATGCTTTTACAACTGATAATTTTGCTGATGTAGAAACATTTAGAATTAAATATTTAGGTAAGAAAGGCATTTTAAATGACTTTTTTGCAAAGTTCAAGAATGTTCCAAATGAGCAGAAGAAAGAATTCGGCCAAACCATAAACGAATTAAAGCAGGCTGCAACTGAAAAAGTAGAAGTTTTAAAAGAAACTCTAGAGAACAGCAGCTCAAATGAAAAGGTGTTTGGTGATTTATCTCGACCAGGAAACCCTATAGAGCTTGGTTCACGCCACCCTATTTCTATTGTAAAAAATCAGATAATTGATATCTTTTCAAGAATTGGGTTCAATGTATCCGAGGGTCCAGAAATTGAAGATGACTGGCATAATTTTACCGCACTTAACTTGCCAGAATATCATCCGGCACGTGATATGCAAGATACTTTCTTCGTTCAGACCGACCCAGATATTCTGTTACGTACCCATACCTCATCGGTTCAAGTACGTTATATGGAAAACAACCAACCCCCTATTCGAACTATATCACCAGGTAGAGTTTATAGAAATGAAGCAATTTCAGCAAGATCACATTGTTTCTTTCATCAAGTAGAAGGTTTATATATTGATAAGGATGTTTCTTTTGCCGATTTAAAACAAACATTACAATATTTCACTACCGAACTATTCGGGAAATCGAAGATTAGACTTAGACCATCATATTTTCCGTTTACAGAACCAAGTGCAGAAGTTGATGTTTATTGGGGGTTAGAAACAGAGACCGATTATAAAATGACTAAAGGCACTGGTTGGTTAGAAATTATGGGTTGCGGTATGGTAGACCCTAATGTGCTTAAAAATTGTGGTATTGACCCAGAAATATATTCTGGTTTTGCCTTTGGTATGGGTATTGACCGTATAGCACTATTGTTACACCAAATTTCAGACATACGATTGTTAAGTGAAAATGATTTGCGTTTTCTAGAGCAATTTAGAAGCGCTCTTTAATAGCAACTTGTGAAAAAAGATATTGAAATACCTGTTGCCAAAGATGTTTATGTTGCCATTATTCTTGAATGGAACGAAGAATTTTTGGACAAGGACTGGAATGCCTATATCATTAACAGCCGAAACACCCCAATTGAATTAACAATGGTTGTTTCAAAAGGATATGAAGGCGATCGTAAAACCTCTATTATGAGGCATTCTATTGGTGAGGTAGCAGCTAAATCTTATAAGAAGATTGAAGTAGTTCAAGAAGAGGTACTTTCATTGAAGAATGAATTTTACGTCACGTTTTATGCGGACAATAAATTATTTGAAAAACGTTTTGTTTTCGAGCAGAATAGTGTGAAAGAAAGTAATCTTGTTACCATTCCTATTTTGGAGAAGGACGGAATCTACGCGAAATAAACTGCCCATTAAATACATTTTTTTAGATTCTTGGTTTTTCCCAGGACCTCCAATAGTAAAACCCCGTTTTTATTACCAAGAAAATAGACTAATCGTTTATTTCCAGTAAACAATCTTAGGCTTATTAACACCCTAACAAAATTTTAACGCTTCTTAAGGAATTTTAAGTTCTTTTGGTTTGTTTGTTTCCGAACTAATAGTACCTTTGCCAAGATAATTTTAATATTATGAGTAAAGAAGATATAAGAAATAAGATAATAGAAGAACTTGGAGTTCATTTTGAATCCGAGTATGACCTACCACCATTGGCCGCAAGAATCTTTGCTAACTTAGTTGTCACTGATGAAGACGGACTTACTTTTGAAGATTGTCTTCTTAAAAGAGGCGCTAGTAAAAGTTCAATTTCAACATCACTTAATCTTTTATTACAAATGGATTTTGTAAAATATTTTACAAAATCAGGAGATCGTAAGCGCTATTTTAAAATTGCTGAAAAGAATACATTCTTTATTAAAAAGCTAGATCGTTCATTAAAAAAATTAGAAAAGGAAAGCAATATGCTTCATAAACTTGGAGAATATAATGAACAGTATCGCCCTGAAAAACATGAAGAAAACAAAAATAAAAGAATTACGTATACCAAATGTATAGCAGACATGACAGCAACCCTTAAAACTACTATTGCTGAACTAAAACAACAACAGTCATAATTTTTTATTCGTCAGGTTCGTTTTTTACCGAACATTCTGAATTAACAAAACCTTAACAAGTATATCTTATTAAATTATTTCAATTAAACATCCAACTAAAATGAAAAAGTTATCAATTATAGGAATATTAAGTACAGTTCTTCTTTTGAGTTCCTGCTTTGGAATATCTGAAAAACCAGGACAAGGAGTTGCTGCACCACCTCCACCAAGTTTAAAAGTAGGTGAATTAATCAAGCAAGACCTTACAGTGTACAACGAATTTTCCACTACGTTAGAAGGCAAGCAAAATGTAGAAATATGGCCAAAAGTATCTGGTTTCGTACAGGAAGTTTATGTAGAAGAAGGTCAGAAAATTAAAAAGGGTCAACTACTATTTAAATTAGAAACTCAAACTTTAAATCAAGATGCAAATGCTGCAAAAGCATCTGTTAGTGTTGCAGAAGTTGAAGTGAACAAACTTAAGCCATTAGTTGAAAAAGGTATTATTAGCAAAGTACAACTTGAGACCGCAAAGGCACAATTAGAGCAGGCTGAGGCTAGCTACCTAAGTGTAGCGTCAAACATAGGTTATTCTCGCATTACGAGCCCTGTTGATGGTTATATCGGTGAAATTCCTTTTAAAATAGGTGCCCTGGTTAGTTCTGCTATGGGCAAGCCATTAACTACAGTTTCTGATGTTAGTGAGGTTCGTGCGTATTTCTCAATGAATGAGAAAGAGCTTCTTAAACTTAAAGAATCTATGCCAAAAAATCATAATAACTTTTTGGATATTGAAAAGGCTCCGAGTGTGACCCTAGTTATGATAAATGGAGAAGAATATGCTGAGCCTGGTAAGATTGCTATGATAAATACTATCATAAACAGTACAACAGGTAGTGTAACTGCTAGAGCTGATTTTGATAATAAGAGTAATTTATTAAGTAGTGGTAGTACTGGAAAAATTAAAATTCCAACAACATTCAAGGATGCATATGAAATTCCTCAGGTAGCAACAATTGACCTTCAAGGTAAAAAACTAGTTTACATATTAAAAGATGATAATACCGTTACCACTATGCCTATTGACATAGTCGCAAATACTCAAAAAGGGTTTATCGTTGAAAAAGGAATTGAAGAAGGAACTACCATTGTTCTTGAAGGTGTAACTAAAATAAAAGACGGAATGGTCATAAGCCCGGCAAAGTAAGAATCCGCTATTCATCATAATACATAAATAGAGAACAATGTTTCAAAAATTTATAGATCGTCCCGTACTATCTACGGTTATATCGATTATTATAGTCATTCTAGGTATTTTGGGTCTAACGACCCTGCCTATTGAGCAATATCCTGAAATTGCACCCCCAACCGTACAAGTTACCGCTACATACACAGGGGCAAACGCAGAGACTGTACTAAACAGTGTTGTTACTCCACTTGAGGAACAAATTAATGGTGTTGAAGGCATGTTATATATGACTTCTAACGCAAGTAACGATGGTGCCGCTACCATAAATGTATTCTTTGAACTTGGTACAGACCCAGATATTGCAGCGGTAAACGTACAGAACAGGGTGGCACGGGCCAATAGTGTTTTGCCACAAGCTGTAGTACAGACTGGTGTAATCACCCAAAAATCGCAAACTAGTGCACTTATGTTCTTTTCATTGTTCTCTGACAATGAAAATTACGATGCCACATTTGTTGAAAACTACGCAAGAATCAACTTAGTACCTAAATTACAACGTATAAAAGGGGTTGGTAACGTTACCGTTTTTGGTGCCAAGGATTACTCCATGAGAATATGGTTGAACCCAGAAAAAATGGCAGCTTATAACCTTATGCCATCAGATATTCAAAATGCGCTTAGAGAACAAAACCTTGAGGCGGCTACCGGTAAAATTGGTGAAAATGCTGATGGTGTTTACGAATACGTATTAAAATATAAAGGACGCCTTTCAGAAGAAGCCGAATATGAAGATATCATTATTAGAGCTCAAGAAAACGGACAGTTTTTGCGTATAAAAGATGTTGCGGAAGTTGAATTGGGTGCCTTTAATTACGGTACTAAAAACGAAGGTATGGGTAAACCCGGTACCGCTGTTGGTATATTTCAAACTTCGGGTTCTAATGCAAATGATATTATCAATTCCATTCAAACTATCTTAAAAGATAGTAAGCAAGATTTTCCAAAAGGAATGGATTATGTGATTCCCTATAACACTAAAGATTTCTTAGATGCTTCTATTGGGCATGTGGTACAAACCCTTATTGAAGCATTCTTATTGGTGTTCATTGTAGTATTCTTATTTCTTCAAGATTTTAGGTCTACTTTAATCCCCGCCATTGCAGTACCTGTAGCTATTATAGGTACATTCTTCTTTCTCTCGTTATTTGGTTACTCTATTAATATGTTAACCCTTTTCGCTATGATACTTGCTATTGGTATTGTGGTCGATGATGCCATTGTAGTGGTCGAAGCGGTTCATGCTAAAATGGAAGAAGGTGCTACGAACGCAAAAACAGCTACCAAATCGGCAATGTCTGAGATTTCTGGAGCCATCATATCCATTACGTTGGTAATGTCTGCCGTATTTATTCCGGTTTCTTTTATTAGCGGTTCTTCAGGAGTTTTCTACCAACAATTCGGTATCACTTTAGCAATTGCTATTCTTATTTCGGCAGTTAACGCGTTGACGTTGAGTCCTGCTTTGGCAGCACTTTTCTTAAAACCGCATAATCCATCCGAAGAACATAAAAAAGGCATTACCAAACGATTCTTTTCCGCTTTCAACACTGGTTTTAACGCTATTACCGACAAATATGTGGGGTCAGTAAAATTCATCGCGAATAGAAAATGGATTACTATAGTTTCATTGGTAATCTTTACGGCATTAACCGTTTTATTATTTAAAACAACACCTGCTGGTTTTATTCCTAATGAGGATAGAGGTCTTGTTTTTGCCGATATTAGTTTACCTCCAGGTACAACATTAGAGCAAACACAATTAACGGTAAAGAAACTTGATTCTATATATGCTTCAATGGATATCATAGAAGCTAGAATGAATATTACAGGTTTTAGCTTGTTAAACAGGGTAAATGGTGGTTCTTATGCCTTCTCTGTACTTAGACTTAAAAACTGGAGCGAAAGAACAGACCCATCACAATCTGTAGATGCTGTGGTTGGTAATCTTTTTGGTAAAACTGCTGGCTTAAAAGATGCGAAAGCATTCTTTTTTACTCCACCTAGTGTACAAGGTTTTGGCAACTCTACAGGTTTTGAGATGAACCTACAGAGTAAAGATGCCGATGATTGGCAGACTGTAGGCCAAACTACGAATGAGTTTTTGGCTGCATTAAATGCCAGGCCTGAAGTACAATATGCTATAACTCAATTCAACCCAAACTTCCCTCAATATGAAGTGCAGGTAGATGTTGAGAAAACTAAAACTGCTGGCTTAGCCGTAACAGATGTTTTTAGCGCAATGCAGGGGTACTATGGAGGTTTGTATACTACCGACTTTAACAAGTTTGGTAAACAATACCGTGTTATGATTCAATCAAAACCTGAAGACAGAGCAAATGAACAATCACTTAATCATATTTTTGTGACCAACGGAAATGGTGAATCGGTTGCTGTGTCTCAGTTCGTTTCATTAAAGAAGATCTATGGACCTGAAATCGTTAGTAGATTTAACCTATTAAGTTCAGTAAAAATTAACGGTGCCATGAACCCTGGTTACTCTACCGGTGATGCCATTAAAGCAATTGAAGAGGTTACCGCTCAGGTTTTACCTTCCAATTACACCTACGAATATTCGGGCCTTACCAAAGAAGAAAACAGTGCAGGTAGTCAAACTATCATCATATTCATACTGAGTTTGGTATTTGTATACTTTTTATTAAGTGCTCAGTACGAGTCGTATATATTACCTTTTGCAATACTTCTTTCATTACCCATGGGTATTGCAGGTGCTATAGGGTTTATAAACTTAGCAGGACTTGAAAACAACATATACTTTCAGATTGCTTTAATTATGTTAATTGGTTTACTTTCTAAGAATGCTATTCTTATTGTAGAGTTTGCCCTTCAACGCAGAAAGCATGGTATGTCTATACTAGAATCGGCTTTAGATGGTGCAAAGGCTCGTCTTAGACCTATTTTGATGACTTCATTTGCCTTTATTTTTGGTTTAATGCCACTAGCATTATCGACAGGTATTGGTGCGATAGGCAATAGGTCTATTGGTATGAGCGCCGTTGGTGGTATGCTAATAGGTACCATATTCGGGGTATTTGTAATACCAGCATTATATGTCATTTTCCAAACCTTACAAGAGCGTATTACTGGCGCTCCACAAGAAACAATTGAAGAATCAAAGAATTAGAGAAATCATGAACAAATTAGTAACTAATAAACTTATACTGGTAGCCGTACTTCCGCTTTTGCTGTCGTCTTGTTTTACTTCAAAGACATACGAGCGACCAGAAGTGGAAATTGAAAATCTGTATAGAACTGACAATTTGCCACAAGATAGTATGTCATTTGCATCAGTTTCTTACAAAGACCTTTTTACTGATTCACATTTAAAAACGTATATACAAAGGGGACTTGACAATAACCTAGATATTCGTATCGCTTTACAAAGCATTGCAGCTGCTGAGGCATATGTTAAACAAGGCAAAGCAGGGTATTTACCTACCATAAATGGTGCGGCTACCGCAACAAGAACGGCAAGAACTAGTGAAAATGGACAATTCGGAAGTTTCTTTACACAGCCTTTTAATCAATATGAAACTTCAGGTACTGTTTCTTGGGAAGCTGATATTTGGGGCAAAATTAGGAGCTCTAAACGAGCAAGTGATGCAAGCTACCTTAAAACTGTAGCGGCTCACAAAGCTGTAAAAACTAGTCTTGTAGCACAAATTGCCATTACATATTACCAAATATTAGCTTTAGATAAACAGATTTCGGTAACAGAGGAAACTATAAAAAATCGTTCTAAAAGTTTAGAGACCATTAAAGCTCTTAAAGAAGCTGGGCAAGCCAACCAAGTTGGAGTAGACCAAACTGCCGCCCAACTTTATGGTGCTCAAGGTCAATTATTAGATCTTAAAAATTCATTGTATCAAACAGAGAATACTTTAAGCATTTTCTTGGGAGAGCAACCTCAGTCTTATGAACGTAGTTCTTTAGACGAGCAATCTTTAGCCAATGAAATGAAGCTTGGTGTACCAGCACTTTTACTTCGTAATAGACCCGATATCATGCAAGCGGAATATAGTTTAGTCAATAGTTTTGAGATGACAAATGTTGCTAGAAGCAACTTTTACCCATCTATTAAACTTTCTGCACAAGGCGGACTTCAAAGTTTGGAGCTTGATAATTGGTTAGATTCCAGCTCTATTTTTGCCAATCTTGTTGGCGGACTTACGCAACCTATTTTCAATGGCAGAAAGGTAAGAACGGCCTATGAAGTAGCTAAAGCACAACAAGAACAATCTTTACTAAGCTTTAAAAAAGCGCTTTTAACCGCTGGAAAAGAAGTGTCTGAAGCTTTATATGATTACAATAATTCTGTTGAAAAAGAAGTTTTTGTAGCCAAACAAGTGGCAGCCTTAAAAAGAGCTGAACGTAATTCTGAAGAATTATTGAATAGCGGATACCTAACATATTTAGACCTTTTAACTGCCAGAGAAAATTCTTTAAACGCAGAACTTAACCTGATTAACAATAAGTTTACACAGTTATCTGCTACGGTAGAACTATATCGTTCTCTTGGTGGCGGATGGCAATAAGATGTCTGAATTACCCTGCGGAAAATGACTTAATATTTAGAACAATCATTAAAGCTTTTTCCAAAATATGGATGCAAAAGGGCGGGAATGGATGATGTTGCAGTGACCCTTGGCATCTCTAAAAATATTATTTGAACTTTTTGAAAACAAAAAAAAGTTAATTCAAGAATGCATTGCGCTCCTAATAAACAGTGCACATGAAAAATTATTGATGTTTTTCAACTATCTGACGAGCCTTCAGACCCATTAAATAAAATAATTTATATATAGTGTGGGACTTAAGGAGTTAAGAAACTTAAGTCCTACTTTTTTAAATGGGTTAAAGAAATACTACCGAGAGGCCTACAATCTATATGATGACTTACCCAAACGATAGTCTGAAACTAAGTTCTGGATCTTCTTCAAATTAATGAAATTGTTTTGCCAAATCGGGAATTCTTTAACAATTTTAACAATGACGAAATAATAGAACAATTAATAATAATACCGTAACAAGGAATTATAAAACTAAAAGGTAATTGACGCTCAATTTAATAGTAGGTATTATCAATTTCATATTAATTTAACGCAGCCCGAAACCCTTTGCAGCCCACCACGGGTGAATTTCAATAATTAAACGCCCTGCTTTTACCATTGGATCAGAATTCGCTAGACTATCTGCCATTTCAATTGTAGGTGTGTTGTAAATCGTAATACCTTTAATATCACTATCATCTCCAAATGGTCCAGAAATATCGGCATACCCCTCTTCATACATTTTTCCTAAATGTGCCATATGCAAATTTTGTAAACTATCTGCCTCTTTTTTAGGCTGAGAGCGATTTGGTCCACTTTTTAAAAAAGCAATGAAATATTGTTGCATAAGAACCGTGTCCTTTGATTCTTCATCAACATAATCGAAAATTTGATACCCCTTTTTGGTCAACTCAGATTTTGTTTGTTCAACCGATTTCCTAATTTCATTCTTTTTGTTATTTTTAAATTCTTTATCCTCCACACCACACGAAACAACAAAGAGACAAACTACCATAACACACCATGTATTTTTCATATTTACCATGCTTTAAAAGGGTTTATACTCAATTGGGAATTGTAATATTTAACTTCTCCTGTAACTTCTTCTCCCAACCATTCAGGTTTTTGAAACCTTTCATTTTCAGAATTTAATTCTATTTCAGCCACAGTTAATCCTACATTATCACCATAGAATTCATCAACTTCATACACATGATTTCCTGAGACAATTTCATACCTGTATTTCTCTAGAATCCCCTTTTCGCATAACTTTAGCAAATTATCGGCGTCCTCTACAGAAATCTCTTTTTCCCATTCAAATCTAGAAGTACCCGCTTCATTAGATTTGCCTTTTACGGTAATGAATCCTAAATCACCTTTTATTCGTATTCTAACCGTTCTGTTGGCATCTGTATTTAAAAACCCTTGAACTATTCGTGTTTTAGAACTTGCCAAAGATTTATAAGAATCTGATTTTACTAAAAATTTACGCTCAATTTCTATCATATGATTAGATACATCTACTATCCTTAAACTAAGATAAGTCTTAAATTTGCTTATGCCCAATGAAATCCCATTACGGAAAATTATCCACGTCGACATGGATGCATTTTATGCATCGGTGGAAGAATTGGATAATCCTGATTTAAAAGGGAAGCCATTGGCTGTTGGAGGCAGCGAAAAGAGAGGTGTTGTTTCTGCTGCAAACTACGAAGCTCGTAAATACGGAGTGCGAAGCGCCATGAGCGGATATATTGCTAAAAAAAACTGTCCGCATATTACGTTTGTAAAACCAAGATTTGAGCGTTATAAAGAAATCTCTAAAAAAATTAGGTCCATCTTTTTCGAGTATACTGATTTGGTAGAGCCTTTATCACTTGACGAAGCCTACTTAGATGTTACAATAAATAAAAAAGGGAATCCTTCGGCCACCCTATTAGCAACTGAAATTCGGCAACGCATTCTGGAAGAAACAGGATTAAATGCATCCGCAGGAATATCTATCAATAAATTCATTGCTAAAGTAGCTAGTGATATTAATAAGCCCAACGGACAAAAAACAGTAAACCCTGAAGAAGTAATTTCATTTTTAGAATCTCTAGATATTCGCAAATTTTATGGCGTAGGTAAGGTTACTGCCGAAAAAATGTATCAATTAGGCATTTTTACGGGAAGCGACCTAAAGACAAAACCAATTGAATTCTTAAAAGAAAAATTTGGGAAGAGTGGTAGCTACTATTATGATGTTGTTAGAGGAATTCACACAAGTGAGGTTAAACCTCATCGTATTCCGAAATCTGTAGGTGCAGAACGAACTTTCAATGAAAACTTAAGTAGTGAAATTTTCATGTTAGAGCGTTTAGAGCATATTGCTGAAGAGCTAGAAAGAAGACTTAAAAAAGCCACTATTGCTGGTAAAACTATTACTCTTAAAATAAAATATAGTGATTTCACCCTAAACACTAGAAGCAAAACCATACCTTATTTTATTGCTGATAAAACGCTAATATTAGAAACCGCAAAAGAATTATTGTATCAAGAAGAGTTGCAAAACTCAGTTCGTCTATTGGGTATTTCGCTTTCTAACTTAAATACTGACAATAAGGCTATTAAAAAGATTGATGATAATTCAATATTGGTGCAATTAAAGTTCGATTTCTGAGTATTCAACCCTCAATTGACCACTTTTATCTAAAAATTACAAATGTTAACAAAAATTAACTGCATTTACTTGTACAGACCATTCCACTAGAATAATTTCGAACCCTTAAATGAAAAAGAGTTTTTTAAAGTTTCTTCTATATATTTGTATACTTCTATCTAGCGTATACAGCCCTCTATTTGCTAATATCAATTCAGGGGAAATTTCATTACACAGTACTGAACAACAGTTTGCTATATCAACACATTCAAACCTGTTAAATAGTGTTCAAAATCAGAATGCCACAATTAAAGGCTCACTTGACAATGTTGATAAGATTCTAGAAATAGATGCTACTGAAATTGAGGAAGAAGAAAGTGAACATTCATTTATCAAAAAAGGAGGAGAGTTTTATTACTCCTCAACAACATTCTATCTTTTATCTCTATTATTCTTATTTAGTTTCTTCACAAATAACAATAGATTTCAAAGGCTATTTACTCATTTTTCTTATGTAAATAGGCGCTTCGTTTTATTTCAAGTATTTAGATTATAATTTTTTGGGCAATTTTTTATTGCCCACAGTACCACTTCATTTGGGCTTGTTAGATATAAAATTCTAAAGTCCTAAAATCTATGCTTTTTCGCATTTCTATAAACATATAGTAATAATCTATTTTAATTTAAAAATTTATGACCAAGAGAACTCTCCTGTTCGCCTCAGTGTGTGCCTTGTTTTTATATACAAGCTGCGAATCAAAAAAAGAGAAAAAGGAAGAACACGCAAAATTTCTAGTTACAAGTCCTATTAAAAAGGATACATCAATTACAAAAGACTATGTAAGCCAAATACACTCTATTCGGCATATTGAAGTAAGGGCCCTTGAAATGGGCTATTTAAAACAAATTCATGTAGATGAAGGCCAATATGTTAAAAAGGGCCAGCAAATGTTCAACATTATGCCCAACATTTATGAGGCGGATCTACAAAAAGCAAGAGCAGAAGCAAAAGTCGCAGAAATTGAGCTACAAAATACTAAGTTATTATTAGATGGTAATGTTGTATCAAAAAATGAGTTAGCCATGGCCAAAGCAAGTTTTGACAAAGCTAATGCAGAGGTTTCCTTAGCACAGACCCATTTAGGATTTACAAATATTCGTGCGCCATTTGATGGTATTATGGATCACTTGCATGTTAGAGAAGGGAGCCTTTTAGATGAGGGTGAATTATTGACCACCTTATCAGATAACTCTCAAATGTGGGTTTATTTCAATGTGCCAGAAGCTGAGTACTTAGATTATATCATCAGTACTGACAAAGACACCAAAAAAGAAGTTGGTCTGTTAATGGCCAACAACAAGCCATTTAATCAAGTGGGTATAGTTGAAACTATAGAGGGTGAATTCAACAATGCAACAGGTAACATCGCGTTTAGGGCAACTTTTCCTAATCCTGATAAAATACTTAGACACGGTGAAACTGGCAGTATTATTATGACGATTCCTTTTAAAGACGCATTGATTATTCCGCAAAAGGCAACTTTCGAGATTTTAGATAAAAAATTCGTGTTTGTTGTTGACAAAGACAATGTCGTAAAACAACGCGAAATCTTCATTGGTGCAGAAATGCCCAACTTATTTGTTGTAACCAAAGGACTAACTGAAAAGGATAGAATTATTCTTGACGGTATACGTATGGTTAAAGATAATCAAAAGGTAGAATCTGAATTTGTATCACCTAAGAAAGTGCTGTCTAGTTTAGACCTATACACAGAATAACAATATCCAAATACAATAAGATATGTTCAAAAGATTTATACATAGACCAGTCTTGGCTATTGTTATTTCCGTAATTATAGTTTTTACAGGGTTATTGGCAATCAAACAATTACCAATATCCCAGTTCCCTGAAATTGCCCCTACAACCGTGAATATTTTCATCGCTTATCCGGGTGCAAGTGCAGACGTGCTTATTAATTCAACTATTATTCCTTTAGAAACCGCTATTAACGGGGTACAAGGAATGCGATATGTTGCTTCAGATGCTACAAGTGCTGGAGAAGGAACATTACGTATCATTTTTGAACCTGGCACAGATCCCGACCAGGCTGTAGTAAGGGTGAAAACCAGAGTAGATCAGGTAATGCCCAACTTGCCAGAATTGGTACAGATGGAAGGTGTTGTAATTACTCCTGTACAACCCAGTATGTTAATGTACGTAAACCTATATAGTAACAATGAAGACGATAATGAGCTTTTTCTATATAACTATGCGTATACTAAAATCGTTCCTGAAATTCAACGAATTAATGGTATTGCAAGTGCCCAGATATTAGGAAGCCGAAAATATGCCATGCGTGTTTGGCTAAAACCTGACCGTATGCGTGCCTATAATGTTTCTGCCGAAGAAGTAATGGAGGCTATGCAAGAACAAAGCATAATTGCTAGACCAGGTAGATTGGGTGGTAGTTCTGGTAAAAAATCACAATCATTAGAATATGTTCTTACCTATGAAGGTCGATACAATGAGCCAGAACAGTATGAGAACATTATCGTTAGAGCCAACGAAGAAGGTGAAATTCTAAAATTGAAAGATATAGCAGACGTTGAATTGGGTAGTGAATTCTTTGATATTTACTCAAATTTAGATGGGCATCCTTCTGCTTCTATGATTCTAAACAGACTGTAGGTAGTAATGGTAAAGATGTTATCGCTGCTGTAAAAGTTAAATTAGAAGAACTAAAAGTAGATCTCCCTCCAGGTTTAGATTATCAAGTAAGTTATGATGTATCGAACTTTTTAGATGCCTCTATCGATAAGGTTTTACACACACTAAGAGATGCATTTATACTTGTAGCTATAGTTGTATTTCTCTTTTTAGGTGATTGGCGTTCTACCTTAATTCCTATTATAGCGGTACCCGTTTCTTTAATTGGATCGTTCTTTGTAATGCAAATGTTCGGGTTATCAATTAACCTAATTACGCTATTCGCATTGGTGTTGGCTATTGGTATTGTTGTAGATAACGCAATTGTCGTTGTGGAGGCCGTGCACGTAAAAATGGAAGAAGAAAACCTATCACCATATAAAGCCTCTTCTGAAGTTTTGGGTGAAATTGGTGGTGCAATTGTCGCGATAACCTTGGTAATGGTTTCGGTATTTATCCCTATTTCATTTATGTCTGGCCCTGTTGGGGTTTTCTATAGGCAGTTTTCAATAACAATGGCAGGATCAATCATAATCTCAGCTATAGTTGCCTTGACCCTTACCCCTGTTCTTTGTGCTATGATGTTGAAAAACAATCATGGTAAATCAAAACGTAAATCTCCAATCGATAAATTCATAGGTTGGTTTAATAACGGCTTTGAACGCCTTACCGGAAGTTATGTAAAGCTCTTAAATAAAATTGTAGCGAGAAGAGTGGTAACCTTTGGTCTTCTAATCGCTTTCTGTGTAGCCATATTTTTTACCAATGAATCACTTCCTGCTGGGTTTATACCCAATGAAGATCAAGGTATGATTTATGCAATTATTCAAACACCTCCAGGTGCAACTCTAGAGCGTACTAACGATGTTGCAAGAAAATTGCAGAAAATATGCGAAGAAATGGAAGGTGTGGAATCAGTTTCCTCATTGGCCGGTTATGAAATTATGACAGAAGGTAGAGGGTCAAATGCTGGTACTTGTTTAATCAACCTTAAACCATGGGGAGAACGTGAACACTCTGTACACGAAATTATGGAAGAGCTTGAAGAGGAAACAAAAGATTTAGGGGCTGTAATCGAATATTTCGAACCTCCTGCAGTACCTAGTTTTGGTTCTTCTGGCGGATTTTCTATGCGTCTACTAGATAAAACTGAGAATACCGATTATCATGTATTCGAAAAAATCAATAACGATTTCATGAAAGCATTAGGGGAGCGTGAAGAATTAACTGGTCTATTTACCTTTTACTCTGCTAATTATCCTCAATACGAATTGAAAATCAATAATAAGATTGCCATGCAGAAAGGTGTTAGCATCGGTAAAGCAATGGAAAACCTAAACATTCTAATAGGTAGTACCTATGAGCAAGGTTTCATTCGTTTTGGTAGATTCTTTAAAGTGTATACGCAAGCTGCCCCTGAATATAGAGCACTGCCTTCTGATTTGGAAAAATTGTTCGTGAAGAATGAAGGAGGTGAAATGGTACCGTATTCAGCATTCATGTCAATGGAGAAGAAACTGGGTCCTAATGAGATTACCAGATATAACCTTTATAATTCTGCAGCTATTAACGGCCTACCTGCTACTGGTTTTACAACTGGTGATGCCATTAATGCTATTAAAGAAGTAGCCAAGGAAACCTTACCAAGAGGTTATGATATTGCTTGGGAAGGTTTATCATATGATGAAGCAAACAGAGGCAGCGAATCGTTATACATATTTATCGTGGTATTGATTTTCGTTTATTTTGTGCTTGCTGCTCAATACGAAAGCTTCCTACTACCTTTTGCCGTAATTCTTTCATTGCCAGCCGGTATATTTGGCTCATTCTTACTCTTAAAAATGACAGGCCTGGCCAATGACGTTTATGCACAAATTGGTGTAATCATGCTCGTAGGTCTTTTAGGTAAAAATGCGGTATTAATCGTTGAGTTTGCCGTACAAAAACAAAGGCAAGGGGCTACTGTTTTAGAAGCTGCCATTGAAGGATCTAAAGCAAGGTTCAGGCCAATTTTAATGACATCGTTTGCATTTATTGCAGGATTAATTCCTCTAATCGTTGCATCAGGTGCAGGTGCCATAGGAAACCGAACTATTGGTGGTTCTGCTCTTGGGGGTATGCTTATCGGTACAATTTTCGGAGTTATCGTAATTCCCGGACTCTACTATGTATTTGCAAAACTTGCCGAAGGACGTAGTCTAATTAAAGATGAATCGTTCGAGCCTATTTCTGAAGAATTCATGAGAGCTAGTGAAGGAAATAGCAAAACAAAACAAGCAATCAAAGAATTAAAGTCAATGATTAAAAAACTAACCAAAAGAGAAAACAATGATTAACATTATAAAATTCTTTATAAAGCGTAGTAAACAGCTCTTAGTGCTATTACTAGGCGTTAGTGTTTTTTACTCTTGTGTTCCTACAAAAGAACTTAAACAGGAAAATAAAAACCTACCGTCGCAGTATACGCAACAATCGACTGACACCACTAACAGTGCAATTATTCAGTGGAAAGATTTTTTCAAGGATGATAACTTGATAAAGCTTATTGATACAGCATTGGTTAATAACCAAGAGTTAAACATCATGTTAAAACAAATTGATGTAGCTCAGAATGAAGTTAAAGCTAGAAAGGGAGAATACTTACCTTTTATTACTTATGGCGCAGGAGCCGAAGTTGAAAAAGTTGGTGAATATACCCGTAATGGCGCTATTGAAAAAAATCTAGAAATAAAGGAAGGTAAGGAATTTCCTGAGCCATTAACAGATTACTCTGCAGGAATTTTTGCCTCTTGGGAGCTAGACATCTGGAAAAAACTGCGTAATTCTAAAAAAGCAGCTGTTCTAGAATACCTTTCAAGTATTGAGGGTAAAAATTTCATGGTAACTAGAATCATTTCTGAAATTGCAGATTCTTATTATGAACTTTTAGCACTAGATAATCAGTTGGCCTTTATTGAACAAAACCTTGAATTACAGGGAAATGCCCTTAAAATGGTGCGGTTGCAAAAAGAAGCTGCCCGTGCTACTGAACTTGCTGTTAAAAGGTTCGAAGCAGAGGTATTTAAAAACAAAAGTCATAAGTTCGAGGTACAACAAGAAATTGTGGAAATTGAAAACAAACTCAACTTTTTAATTGGGCGTCAACCTCAACACATTGCTCGTAATTCAGCAGGTTTTATCGAAACACAGATGGACACCATTTATTCAGGAGTGCCTTCACAGTTACTACAAAATAGACCTGATATTAGACAAGCGGAATATGAATTGGAAGCGGCAAAGCTTAATATCAAAGTCGCTAGAGCAAATTTTTATCCCAGCATAGGTATTAAAGCTGGCATTGGGTTACAGGCTTTTAATCCGAAGTATATAACAGCTACTCCAGAATCGCTTATGTACAGTGCTATGGGTGATATCGTGGGGCCTTTAATAAACAGAAATGCCATAAAGGCAAACTACAATACGGCTAATGCAAAACAAGTACAAGCTGTTTTTGAGTTTGAAAAAGCAATATTGAATGGCTATATAGAAGTTGTGAATCAGCTTTCTAAAATAGAGAATCTTAAAATGAGTTATGATTTAAAGGAAAACCAAGTGAAGGCTTTGACAGAATCTATTGACTTATCTACTCGATTATTTCAATCTGCAAGAATTGAATACATTGAGGTGTTGTTAACGCAACGTGAAGCATTAGAGTCAAAAATGGAGCTAGTGGAAACTAAAAAAGACCAATTAATGGCGAGAGTAAATGTTTACCAAGCTTTAGGTGGTGGATGGAATTGATAACACTATTTCTAATTTTTTAATTTATTAGTACACAAACCCTTTTAGAGAAACTCTATTAGGGTTTGTTTTTATACAACCTTTACCTAAACAGGCCATTTAAACTTGAGTTAGTCCTCTGTTTTAGGGAGTTTCATTAATTTTATGTTCAACTTTTTAAGTATAATTTAAGCTATTAGTGAAGTTATATTAAACATTTGCGTTAATCATCGCTTAACATTATTGATGTTTTAAACGTTTTTTTAGTTTTATGACAATTTGCAATGAAAAAGAAAATTTAATTACCACTCTAAGCTAGATTGCATGATAGATTTAAAAGATTACGATAATGCAGTAATAAAGTATAGAAAAAGTTTAAACTATACTATTTTACCAGTGCTCTCATGGGATTTCTACGCTAAACATCTTGAAAGTATTTATAAATCTGAACAGGACATGATTGCTCTTATGAGTTTAGAATCATCAAATTCTTGGAATATAGATACTGATGTTTTAGATGAGAATTTGAAGGTCAATAAAAAAGTAGTAGTCGTAACCGACACTGATTTAAATATTGTTTTTGCTACTAAAAACATTTGGGAGATGAATCAATATCACCCAAATGAAATTTTAGGAAAAAAGCCGAAAATGTTTCAAGGAAGTAAGACTTCAAAATCTGCTCTAAAAATAGTCTCTGAAGCTGTTAAGACAAATAAGCCTTTCGAAGTTACGATAGTTAACTATCGTAAAGATGGTTCTACCTATAACTGTTGGATTCAAGGTCAACCAGTCTTTGACCAAAAAGGAAAGGTGGTTAATTTCATTGCCTTTGAGAAGGAAGTTGCTTAAGAAATGATAAGACAAATAAAAAGGGATCACTTTTCAGTGACCCCTTTTTATTCATTTCTATAGAACGACTAAATATCGCCAGATTCTATCTCAGTTACTCTTAGTGTATTAACCATACCTTTATCTTTCATAGGCATCGCCGCAAGACTGACTAACATATCGCCAACTTCTATGTATCCTTTTTTGAATGCCATACGGTTTACATCATCAATCGTATCATCTGTTGAAACATTCTTATCATAATAAAAAGCCTTCACTCCCCATAAAAGGTTCAATTGGGTAAGTATTCTTTTATTTGATGTAAATACAAGTATGTGTGCACTTGGTCTCCATGCCGAAATTTGAAAAGCAGTATATCCACTATTGGTCAAGGTTGAAATTGCCTTAGCCTTTATTTCATTTGCCATTAATGCTGCATGGTAACAAATAGATTTAGTTATAAATCGTTTTGTACGAATATGCGGTGGATCATGAGGAACATGAATTAATTCTGAATTTTCAACACTTTGTAAAATACTTGACATTTTTTCAATTACTTCAACAGGGTAATTACCAACAGAAGTTTCACCAGATAACATAACAGCATCTGCACCATCCATAACCGAGTTAGCAACATCATTAACTTCTGCTCTAGTCGGTGTAAGACTGGTAATCATGGTTTCCATCATTTGCGTTGCAATAATTACTGGAATCCTAGCTTTCTTTGCACGAAGTACCAGTTGTTTTTGAATTAATGGAACTTCATGCGCAGGTACCTCAACACCTAAATCTCCACGAGCAACCATAAGTCCATCACAATACGCTACTATCTTATCAATATTCTCAACCGCCTCTGGCTTCTCAATCTTTGCAATAATTGGAATTTTATGGGCAGAATGTTTGTTGATTATATTTTGAAGGTCAATCAAATCTTGACTGAAACGAACAAACGAAAGGGCAATCCAATCCACTTCTAGCGAAATTGCAAATTCGGCATCCTTAATATCCTTTTTTGTAAGTGCTGGTAAAGAAATATTAGTGTTAGGTAAATTAACCCCTTTCTTTGATTTTAACGGGCCACCTTGTATAACCTTAGCCAGTACCTCATTTTCGCCATTAGTTTTCACTACTTCGAACATAAGTTTACCATCATCCAATAGAATGCGCTCCCCAACTTTAACATCTCTAGGAAATTCTTGGTAGTTCATGTATACTCTTTCAGCAGTACCCTCAAAAGGTTTACCGGTAACAAACGTTATTTCATCACCAGGGCTAACGACTACATCACCTGCCATGACACCTACACGTAATTTAGGGCCCTGTAAATCTGCTAAAATAGATGTATTAGTATCCATTTCTATATTCAGTTCACGGATCATTTTAACGCGCTCAGTTACATCATCATAATCGGCATGGGAAAAATTTATTCTGAAGACATCTACTCCTGCATTGATCATGCTCCTGAGTACCTCTTTCTTGCTAGTTGCAGGCCCTAATGTGGCTACAATTTTCGTCTTTTTTACAGTTGGCATTTTTAAAATATTAAATTGTTCTTTGATTTTAGTTTGTCTGTACTTATTTCATACGCTGCCATAACTCTAGGCAACATAAGTATATTTTTAATTAACGAGTTTGTATCGAATTCCTTTCCCGTTTCTATTTTCAATAGATAATCAACATCTTTAAATTCTGGTAAAAGCCTTGGCTTGATATAAGTTGTTTCGTTCTGGAATAAATCATTATTTGGGATAAGTTCTTGTTCACTACTATGGTTTGCAACTAATACCCAATACATATCATGAAATTCATCATCCCATTCAAAAATTGGAAATGATTTATTTTCAGCAAGATTAAAATCCTTTCTCGCTCTTACAAATTTTGCTTTAATACTTTGGTTCAATCCATAGACTAAAGCATAATCGTCTAAAGTAGTATGTAAAGCTATTAGTATAAAAGATTCATCATAAAAATCATCATTTATTTTATAAATAGCTGCCATACTCCAAGAAAAGCGTAAATATAAAACTAATAAGCTTTAAAGCCTAGTTTCATAAATTGATATAAACACTATAAAGGTTCTTAAAATGTTAGCATTTTACGATTTTGGCCAAAGATTAATTCTCCATCTTGTCTTGAAGTGCAAAGAATGCCCTTTTTGAAGCTCTCTCTTCTGCCTTTTTCTTTGAAGTTGCCCTAGCTTTTGCCACAACATTACCTCCAATAGAAAGTTTAACGGCAAAATGCTTTAAAGGATCATTTCCTGTATCCTCATAAACATCGAAATCAAAAGCTTTCTTTTGTTTTTGACACCACTCGATTACCAAACTCTTATAACTTATAACCCTACCCTCTAATTGTTCAATATCTACATAGGGCTCTATTACCCTTTTCTTAATGAATTTTAGACAATAATTGTACCCTCTATCTAAATATATTGCACCTACCAAAGCTTCAAAAACATTACCATGAATGTTTTGACCGAAGTGTGATTTAGGAATTCTACTTTCTACAAAATTAATTAGCCCCAAATCTTTACCAAGCTCATTAAGGTGTTCTCTACTTACTATTTTAGAACGCATTTTGGTAAGATAACCCTCATCACCCTCGGGTACTTCATTATAAAGATGCTTCGAAATTATGGTACCCAACATAGAATCGCCCAAGAATTCTAATCGTTCATAATTCATAGCATTTCCCTTTTCATCCTTTTTATTCATAGACCTATGTAAAAAGGCCTTCTTGTAGAATGATAATGTTTTGGGTTTGAATCCTAAAATTTTGGTGACCCCCCAAAAAAAATCCCCATCCTCTTTAGGATGGGAATTAAATAAGTTTGTGGGAAAAGACATAAAATTATTAATCTAATTTTTTAAAAACCACACATGCATTATGGCCACCAAAGCCAAATGTATTACTCATCGCCACTTTAACATCACGTTTCTGCGCTTTGTTCAAAGTTAGGTTTAAAGTAGGGTCAATATTTTCATCTACCGTATTATGATTAATTGTTGGTGGCACTATACCATGTTCCATTGCCAATATTGAGGCAATGGCTTCAATAGCCCCTGCAGCACCCAATAAATGCCCTGTCATAGATTTGGTAGAATTGATATTTATATTTTTTGCGTGCTCGCCAAATACTTTAGTAATTGCTTTTAATTCTGCTACATCACCAAGTGGTGTAGAAGTACCGTGAGTATTTATGGCATCTACATCTTCTATGGATAAACCAGCATCTCTTAAACAGTTCTCCATTACTCTTACCACTCCGATTCCATCGGGGTGAGGTGCCGTCATATGGTAAGCATCACTTGACATTCCGCCACCTGCTACTTCAGCATATATTTTTGCTCCTCTAGCAATTGCATGTTCATATTCTTCTAAAACCAATGCGCCAGCACCTTCGCCTAAGACGAAACCATCTCTGGTTGCATCAAAAGGCCTTGAAGCCGTTTCTGGACTTTCATTTCTAGTGGATAAAGCGTGCATTGCTCCGAAACCTCCCATACCAGCAATAGTAACTGCAGCTTCACTACCTCCTGTTACGATTACATCGCAATGTCCTAAACGTATATAGTTTAAGGCATCTATCATTGCATTGGCCGAAGAGGCACAAGCAGAAACAGTCGTATAATTAGGCCCCATAAAACCATACTTTATGGAAATATTTCCTGGTGCAATATCTGCAATCATCTTTGGAATAAAGAAAGGATTGAATCTAGGAGTACCGTCTCCATTAGCAAAATTCATTACTTCATTCTGAAAAGTTTCTAAACCGCCAATTCCTGCTCCCCAAATAACTCCAACACGAAATTTATCGACTTTTTCTAAATCTAATTTAGAATCAAGAATGGCTTCGTCAGATGATATAAGTGCATATTGTGCAAATCTATCTAGCTTACGGCCTTCTTTTCTTTCAAAGTGATCTTCGATGTTATAGTTTTTCAACTCACACGCGAATTTAACTTTGAACTTTTCTGTATCGTAATAGGTTATTGGTGCAGAGCCGCTTTTACCGCTAACTAATGCATCCCAATATTCCTCAATATTATTACCTATTGGGGTAAGTGCCCCCAAACCTGTAACTACAACTCGCTTTAACTGCATTTAACTTGTTATTTGTTTAAATCTAAACCAAGCGTAAATTAAAAAAAATTATCCATGCGGAGCATATACCACATGGATAATTTGAATTCTATTTAAGAATACATGATTTTACTTCGCTTCTTCTATATAGCTGATGGCTTGACCAACAGTTGCGATATTTTCGGCTTGATCGTCTGGAATTTGAATATCAAATTCTTTTTCGAATTCCATTATCAACTCTACTGTATCCAATGAATCTGCGCCTAAATCGTTAGTAAAGCTAGCTTCCGTTACCACTTCGTTTTCATCAACTCCTAATTTATCAACGATGATAGCTTTAACTCTTGATGCAATGTCTGACATAATAATATTTGTTTTAAAAATTTAAATTGTAGGCAAAAATAAAAAACTTTGGTTTAATTACACTAATTGTGGTTAAAATGTATTGTAATTTAATAAAATTAAATACAAGTGCTGTAATTTTACCATATTTATATTTTGTTTCGGCAACGTTGAAAAAGGCTATTGAAAGAGGTGAGTTATTAGAACTATAAATGATAATCGTTTTTTTCTAAATCCTAACAAGTTTCTTGTTTACTATTTTTGCTCCGAACTTAATTAGTTGTTTTGCTCTCTTTTAAAGACCATTTCTATTGAAAACCAAACAAATTATTCTTTTTGCCTCAGGTTCTGGGTCGAATGTTGAAAACATTGCCAACTATTTTAAATTCAGAAAGGACGTTACTATATCCTGCGTACTAACTAACAAAAGCGATGCCAAAGTCATTGAAAGATGTAATAGACTTGAAATAAACGCCCTTTATTTTAACCGCCAAGCCTTTTCTAAAAGCGATTTTATTTTAAAAATGTTACAATCTCTTAATCCTGACCTAATAATATTAGCTGGATTTCTCTGGAAAATACCTGAACCCATCACCAATGCTTTTCCTAATAAGATTATAAATATCCACCCAGCATTATTACCAAAATATGGCGGCAAAGGTATGTATGGCATGAATGTTCACAATGCCGTTAAGGAAAATAATGACTCAGAAACGGGTATTACCATTCATTATGTAAATGCTCACTATGACGAAGGCACTTTAATTCAACAAGAAAAAACTACAATTGACCGCATGGATACCGCTGAGGATATTGCATCTAAAGTACATCAATTAGAATATGAGTTTTTCCCAAAAGTTATAGACGATTTATTAATTAAAAAGTAATGGCCAAAAAGGGAAAATTCTATGTAGTCTGGAAAGGAAAGAAACCTGGTATTTTTGATTCTTGGGCAGCATGCAAGGCCGCTATTACTGGTTATGCAGGTGCAGAATATAAATCTTTTGAATCTTTTGATATTGCCAAACAAGCATACAATGGCAATTATGAAGATTTTAAGGGTAAAAAAAAGATTACGTCTTCACTTTCTAAAGAAGAGCTATTAAAAATTGGATTGCCAAATTATCATTCTATTTCAGTCGATGCCGCTTCTAGTGGTAATCCTGGAGTTATGGAATACCAAGGGGTAGACACCAAAACCGGTAAAAAACTATTCAGACAAGGTCCTTTTCCTCAAGGCACTAACAACATTGGTGAATTTTTAGCTATTGTACACGGACTCGCTTTTTTGAAAGAACGTAACAGTGACCGAATTATTTATACCGATTCGAGAACTGCCATGAGCTGGGTTCGTAAAAAAAATTGCAACACCAAACTAGCAGAATCAGCTAAAAACAAAGACCTTTTCGAACTTTTAAAAAGGGCTGTAGATTGGCTTAAAAAAAATCAATATACTACAGTCATTGTAAAGTGGGAAACAAAGGCATGGGGTGAAATTCCTGCTGATTTTGGTAGGAAATAAATTTGAGTTAAATTCTGACAATGATTATTACTAAAAATTGTTTTCATATTCATATTGCAAAACGCCCTTTTTGCAGTGCGCTATTTTTGTTTTTGTTTTTCTTCAATTTAATAGGTCAAGAAAAGTCGGTTTCAGACTCAATAAAAAATGACATCATAGCGAAATATAATGGAATTAAAATATTTCCAATTGAGCCACTCCATCAAGCTAAATTTGATTCCCTTTTGATAGAATTAGGAATTGAGAAGAAAATTTTTTTTGCCACTACAGAAGAATCCTTATTTGAATACATTTGGATGGTTGCAAGTAATCAAAATGACTATAAAGCCGTAACTATTCCAAATAAACCACCTTCTTTAATTTTCAATAAAACTGATTCTAATTTTAATGCATTGAATTTTTTACATGCTATTGGGCATCATGTAAACAATGATGGTGTTGGGAATACAATATACAAAGAGGAAAAAGAATTAGAAGCAAATAGCTTTGCTGGTTATTTTATGAATAAAATGGGCTTTAGTAAGAATACTTATACCTTATATCTTATAAGCGACGAAAAACATATAGAACCAGCAATAGTTCTCAATAATATAGACCAGAATCTGCTAAATTCTGCTTTTAAAGATGGTTGGGAAACGTACGCAATAGAACAAAGTCTATATGTCGATGAAAATAACCTTGAAATTTATAAAGCCAATAAAACGTATGTGGACTCGCTCATACTTATTGCAGAAAAGAATTTTGACACTGATTATTTAGTAAGTGCTAATCACTACTCTAAAGCTTATCAATATAGCAATGGTAAAAAAATATCAACCTTATATAATGCCTATGATCAGTACTTAAAGGCGAAAGAGTTTGATAAAGCGCTATTGTATGCCAATTTACTTTTTAAAAATGGTGCTAGATTTTTAGATAGTAAAAATTATAAACAATTTTTCAATGATATAGCAATGATCTATGAAATTAAAAGAGATTATGAAAATGCTCTAAAATTTCTAGACATTGCCCATGCTTTAGATATTAAGAATACAGATTTATTAGATAGAAAATCTTCAATTATAAGTAGACAAGCTAACCCAGAAGCACTAATTAACACATTAATCGAACGCATTAAAATTGGATCAGTATCAACAGGTTTATATTACAAATTAGCTGATGCATATAGAGTTAATAATCAACCTTTAGAGGCAATTAAATACTACAAAAGGATTTTGACGATGACCCCAAAACATACAAATGCTAGATTAGATCTAGCTAAGCTTTATATTAAAGAAGGGGTTGATATAATCAATATTCTAAATTCAACAGATTTGTCTAAAAACCCAAGTATAGATATTAAAAAATCAATAAAAGCCAAAAAAACCTTATGGGATATTGCAAAGAATGTTCTTAAAGAAGGGCTAAAAACAAATCCAAAAAACCAATACTTAAAGCAAGAACTGAAAAATTTAAAAACTTTAAAAAGGACAAAACCTATAACCTTACATTACAATTTCTAGTAATAAATATATAAAAGAACCTTTTAATCAAAACTGAACAAGTGAATAATAGATATGCCAATATGATGTTTATTTCCTTTATCAAATCCTTATATTTGTAGCTTAAATTTTTTACAATTTTATGGGCAAGCTTTTAATAGTAGGAACTGTCGCTTTTGATGCCATTGAAACACCTTTTGGCAAAACAGATAAAATATTGGGTGGCGCAGCGACCTTTATAGGTTTAGCAGCTTCACAGTTTGATGTAGATTCAGCCATTATCTCTGTAGTAGGTGACGATTTTCCTCAAAAATATTTAGATTTATTGACCGATAGAAAAATAGATATCTCTGCCCTAGAAATTATAAAAGGCGGTAAAACATTCTATTGGAAGGGTAAATACCACAATGACCTAAATACTAGAGATACGTTGATTACAGATTTGAATGTATTGGCCGACTTTAAGCCTGTAGTTCCAGAAGAGTACAATGATGCCGATGTCGTTATGTTAGGTAATCTTCACCCTTTTGTGCAACTAAGTGTAATTAATCAATTAAAAAAACGACCAAAACTTATCATATTGGACACCATGAATTTTTGGATGGACAATGCTTTGAATGAATTAATGGAAGTTATTAAACATATAGATGTATTAACCATTAATGACGAAGAGGCCAGACAATTGACCGAAGAATATTCATTAGTTAAGGCTGCACAAAAGATATTTACAATGGGCCCTAAGTATGTGGTTATAAAAAAAGGAGAACATGGAGCTTTATTATTTCACAAAGACCAAATCTTTTTCGCCCCTGCACTACCTTTAGAGGAAGTTTTTGATCCTACTGGAGCTGGTGATACATTCGCTGGAGGATTTGCAGGATATTTAGCCGCTAGTAATGATAGTTCTTTTGAAAACATGAAGAAGGCTGTTATACATGGGTCTAATTTAGCTTCGTTCAGTGTTGAAAAATTTGGCACAGAAAGAATGCTGCATTTAAATCATAAGGAGATTACAGAAAGACTGCGTCAGTTTAAAAAACTGACCCAGTTTGATATTGAATTACAATAAACCCCTAGCCCCAAATTATTGGGGTTTTTTTAATACCAAAAAGTAATGAGTGACGCTATCAAGCATGAATGTGGTATTTCTGTAATACGGCTATTAAAGCCATTAGAGTATTACAAGGAAAAGTATGGAACAGCATTTTATGGTGTAAATAAAATGTATTTAATGATGGAAAAGCAGCACAATCGAGGGCAAGATGGTGCAGGTTTCGCAAGCATTAAATTAGATGTAAAAGCAGGTGAGAGATACATGAGCCGTGTACGTTCGTGTGAGCAGCAACCTATACAGGATATTTTTGCGCAAATTAATGATCGTATTAATAAGGAAATAAAAGATCATCCAGAATATGAAGACAACGTTGCACTTCAAAAAAAACATATACCCTATATAGGTGAATTACTTTTAGGACATGTACGGTATGGTACTTTTGGCAAGAACAGCATTGAAAGTGTTCATCCATTTATAAGGCAGAACAATTGGATGCACCGTAACCTTATCGTTGCAGGTAATTTCAACATGACCAACGTACATGAACTGTTCGACAATCTAATTCAGTTAGGGCAGCATCCCAAAGAAATGGCTGACACCGTTACTGTAATGGAGAAGATTGGTCACTTTTTAGATGATGCAGTTGCCAAATTATACAAACAAATAAAAAAAGAAGGCTTTACAAAACAACAGGCTTCCCCTATCATTGCCGAACGTTTAAAAGTTTATAAAATATTAAGAAGGGCCGCAAAGAATTTTGACGGTGGTTATGCTATGGCTGGTTTGTTAGGTCACGGTGATGCCTTTGTATTACGTGATCCAAACGGAATTAGACCTGCTTATTATTATAAGGATGATGAAGTTGTTGTTGTTGCATCAGAAAGACCTGCTATACAAACTGTATTTAATGTGCCTTACGAAGAGGTAAAGGAGCTTGATCCAGGTGCTGCTATTATCATTAAGAAAAATGGAACTAGTACTATTAAACAAATTTTAGAGCCGAAAGAACGAAAAGCATGTTCTTTTGAACGTATCTATTTCTCTAGAGGTAGTGACAAGGAAATTTATCAAGAGAGAAAAGCTTTAGGTAAATTGGTTTTTCCTCAAATTCTAGAAGCTATCGATGAAGATATTAAGAATACGGTATTCTCATTTATCCCAAATACAGCTGAAACTTCTTTTTACGGAATGGTAAAAGAGGCCCAAAACTATTTGAACAAGAAAAAAGAAGAACAAATACTGGAATTGGGTCCAAAAATTACTGGTGAACAATTACATGCAATTTTAGAAGTACGACCTCGTATTGAAAAAGTAGCCATTAAAGATGCGAAACTACGAACGTTCATAACACAAGACAGCAGTAGAGACGATTTAGTTGCACACGTATATGATATCTCTTACGGTTCTGTAAACAAAGGTGATAATCTTGTAATCATAGATGATAGTATTGTAAGGGGCACCACTCTTAAAAAAAGTATTTTAAAAATATTGGACCGACTGTCACCAAAGAAAATAGTGGTGGTTTCATCTGCACCTCAAATAAGGTATCCTGATTGTTATGGGATAGACATGGCTAAATTAGAAGACTTTATTGCTTTTAAAGCTGCTTTAGCTTTACATGAAGACAACAATTCTATGCATATTGTAGAAGAGATTTATAAAAAATGCTTGACTCAGGTTAATACCAAGGATAAAAATGTCATTAATTATGTTAAAGATTTCTATGCACCGTTCACCGCAAAACAAATTTCTAAAAAAACGGGAGAACTATTAAGTCCGGAAGGCATTAATGCAGAAGTATCTATCATATATCAGACAATAGAAAGCTTACATGAAGCTTGTCCTAAGAATTTGGGAGATTGGTACTTTACAGGAAACTATCCAACGCCGGGCGGAAACAGAGTTGTTAACCGAGCTTTTATTAATTTTTATGAAGGAAATAACGAACGAGCTTATTAGATAAATCTTCGATGAAATACATAGGTTTTATGTATTTCATCGTCAAAAAATGTATTTCATCGATAGAATAGTCGAATTGAACTTACCAGCTTTACTTTTAGAGTTACCATAGCATAAGTAGGTTAAGTTCATGGTAAGATTTGGGGCAAAAAAGGTGGAGGTTTCTCCACCTTTTTTATTTAACACCTTTTCCAAAAACAGTACTCTTTCAAATAATTACTCTTATTTATTCTCTTAAACGTTATTACAGGAATTATAACCAATATATTTTACATTCTTCATACACAACATTACTTTTGAAGAACCATAGCATAAGTAGGTTAAGTTCATGGTAAGATTTGGGGAAAAGACGGGGCTATGCTCCGTCTTTTTATTTTACTTCTAATTTGCTTTATTTTATCTCAAAAAGAATACTCACAAACAACCATATAGTATTACAACCATGGTTCAGGAAGTTCAACGGAAAGCTAACCTTATAACATCAACTACTCATATATTAGCAGCACCATAGCATAAGTAGGTTAAGTTCATGGTAAGATTTGGGGAAAAAGACGGGGCTATGCTCCGTCTTTTTATTTTATACTAATCGGATTATATACCTATTCATAAGCTATCTTAATAACTACCCGAAATTCAACTTTTACTAAATAAAAGTTATTATTTTTCTTAAAATTTCTTTTTTTATTTACTCAATACCAGTAATTTAGTCCTGCCATAGCATAAGTAGGTTAAGTTTATGGTAAGATTTGGGACGAAAAGGGTGGAGACTTCTCCGCCCTTTTCTATTTTAAACCAAAAAAAACCACCTAAGATCATTTCTTAAGTGGTTTCCTACAAATGCCGTTAGGCAATATCCTCTAAATACTATTTGTTACTCGCGTAAAGTTTTGACACCTCATGCCAATTGATGATGTTGAAAAAAGCTTCAATATAATCAGGTCTTTTATTTTGATAATTTAGGTAGTAAGCATGTTCCCATACATCCAAACCTAAAATAGGGTGACCACCACAACCTACACCAGGCATAAGTGAGTTATCTTGATTGGGTGTAGAACATACTTCTACTTTACCCCCTTTATGAACACATAACCATGCCCAACCAGAACCAAATCTAGTTCCAGCTGCAGTAGTGAACTTATCTTTAAAAGCATCAAAAGAACCAAAAGCACTGTCAATAGCCTTAGCTAAATCGCCACTTGGCTTACCTCCGCCGTTTGGTGATAAAATTGTCCAGAATAAAGAATGGTTGTAAAAACCTCCGCCGTTATTTCTAACAGCTGCGTTGTTCATATCCAAACCAGTTAAAATATTTTCAATTGATTTTCCTTCAAGATCAGTACCTTCTATAGCGGCATTTAACTTAGCAGTATATCCGTTATGATGTTTTGTATGATGTATTTCCATTGTCCTTGCATCTATATGAGGCTCAAGAGCATCATATGCGTAAGGCAATTTCGGTAGTTGAAAAGCCATAATTTTTTTGTTTTTAAATTAATATTAATTGTCTATCAAAGTTACGAGTTTTAACATTTATATTCATCTAATAATTTGTTAAGAACTGTACAGGAATCCTTAATTTGCAGTAAAAATCAGTGTCTAGTAATTCTTTTACCATATATAATGCTTCAGCAGGATCCGGCAAAACCTATGCCCTTACTAAAGTATACTTGAAAATTATACTAGCATCTCCTCAAAATTTTAGAAAAATCTTGGCTATAACATTTACCAATAAAGCGGTGAATGAGATGAAGCATCGTATTTTAAATAGCCTTTATGACTTCTCTATAACCAACTCTACTGAAGAGGTTTCTCCATTATTTAATGATATTATCAATGAGACCCAATTCACCTTTGAAGACCTACCTTCTTTAAGCAAACTAAGATTAAAGCAGATACTTCACAACTACGCATTTTTTGATATTTCTACCATTGATAAATTTACACATAGGCTTATACGAACCTTTGCGAAGGACTTAAAAATTCCGCAAAATTTTGAAGTTGTATTAGATGTTGATTTGCTATTACAAGAGGCTGTAGAACGTGTTATAGGTAAAGCCGGCGAAGACTCTGAATTCACTAAAGTGCTTTTAGATTTTGCCCTTGAAAAAATAGAAGATGATAGAAGTTGGGATATTGGCTTTGACCTTTTAAAAATCGGAAAACTTATTTTCGACGAAAACAATGCAGAACATCTTAAGCACTTAAAGCATGTTGAACTTGGCGATTTTTTAAAATTGCAAAGTCATCTAAAAACCCAAACAAAAACTTTAGAGCAAAAAATTATTGAGCTCGCCTCTGCCTCCTTAGACATTATCATTCATCATGGGATTGAATTCAAGGACTTTCCTAGGGAAACTTTACCAAATCATTTTAAAAAAATAAAGGATAGTAATTTCAACCCTACTTTACTCTATAATAATAAACTTGAAGAAAATTTAATTGACGGTAAAATATTAAAAGCTACCATAAAAAATGCACCTGTAGAACTTTCTCCAGAATTGCTTCATAAGTATCAAACCATAAAGCAGTTGATTTATAAAAGAGGCCTGTTTTCCAATATTAATAGAAACATTATTCCTTTTGCATTATTGAACGCCATACAAAAAGAATTAAAAATAATTCAAGAAGAAAAAGACCAGTTATCTATATCTGAATTTAACACCTTGATCGCGAAAGAGATTAAAAATCAGCCGGCACCATTTATTTATGAACGACTAGGTGAAAAATACAGGCACTATTTCATAGATGAATTTCAAGACACTTCGCAGATGCAATGGGAAAACCTTATTCCATTAATCGGTAATGCCATGGAAGGCGAAGATGAACTTGGTGATACAGGATCATTGTTTTTGGTAGGCGACCCTAAACAAGCTATCTATAGATGGCGTGGTGGCAAGGCAGAACAATTTCTTGAATTAGCCACAAAACAAAAGCATCCGTTCACCATAGAATCTGAACTTGTAACACTACCCAAAAACTACAGAAGCTACGCTGAAATCATAAATTTCAACAATAGCTTTTTTCAAAGTATTAGTCCGTTTTTAGAAAACACGATGTATCAAGAGTTTTTTAAAATAGGCAATCAGCAAGAAGTAAACCAAAAAGATGGCGGGTATGTCAACCTATCATTATTAGAAGAAGATAATGACGAGCAATATGCTTTAGAAACCTTAGCCGCAATCAGCAAATGCTTAGCACAAGGGTATACCTATAATGATATCTGTATTATTATTAGAAAAAAGAAACATGGCTTATTACTAGCTAATTTTCTGATGCAAAATGAAATACCCGTAGTTTCTTCAGACTCATTACTATTAAGTGGCAGCCCTAAAGCCGTTTTTCTGGTTCAACTAATACGATACATGGTTCAGCCAACTGAGCTAGAGATTCAATTTGAAATACTAAATTTTTTATCAAAAGAAAAAGAAGATAGGCACGCGTATATTTTTGAAAATTTAAACTACCTCGACACCCACTTATTAGAGGAATATGGCTTTGATGCCTCAAAATTACGACAGGCCTCGGTTTTTGATGGCCTCGCTTATGCGATTAAAACCTTTAATCTCATTCCTAACTCAGATGCTCATCTTTCTGCATTTATGGATTTGGTTTTTGATGTTGAGCAAAAATTTGGCTCAGATATGCAATCGTTTTTAGACTATTGGGATAAAAAAGGGAATTTATCAAGTATCAGCACGCCAGAGAATCTAGATTCTGTACAGATTATGACTATTCATAAATCTAAAGGATTAGAATTTCCCGTGGTCATATTCCCCTATGCCAATTCTAATGTATTTGAAGAAATTGACCCAAAATTATGGCTTCCGGTAGATAAGGAAGAATTTCTTGGTTTTTCAGAAGTACTGATTAATAAAAAACAAGAAGTACAAGAATATGGTGAGCTTGAATTATTACTATATGAGCTTGATCATCAAAAATTACAATTAGACGCCTTCAATCTTTTATATGTAGTACTTACAAGAGCTGTCAATGCGTTATTCATTATAAGCTCAAATAATCTAGATAGAAAAGGTGACCATAACCCAAACTATTATTCAGGCTTGTTTATTCATTTTTTAAAGAGTAGAGCATTGTACTCACAAAACAAATTGGAGTATGAATTTGGTGAATTGAAAAGTGTTGAAATAAAACCAATGCCAAACACTATTCAAAAAAACATACCTTATATATATACCAATAAAGATAGACCCGATTTCAAAATACTAGCTTTGGCTGGTATTTTATGGGATGAAGGTTTAGACGTTGCCATTAATCAAGGTAATGTAATTCATAACATATTAGGAGCTATTTACACAACAGCCGATTTAGAAAGAGCTCTTCAAATGGCCATTCAAAAAGGATATATTAAAGACCAGGAAAAGGAAGAAATAAAAGCAATCGTTAAAAAAGTTATTAATCATCAAGATTTAAATCATTTCTACCAAACTGGTTATGAAGTTTTGAACGAACGAGACTTATTAATGGCTAATGGAACCACTCAAAGACCAGATAGAGTTGTTCTTAAAGGTAACCATGCTACTATAATTGATTACAAAACAGGTGAACGAAATACTAAATATCACAATCAACTGAATACCTATGCCGAAAGCTTTTTAAATATGGGATATATAATAGACCACAAAATCATTGTGTATATTAATACAGAAATACAACTAGAATATATATAAGTAATTATGTACGGAAAAATAAAAGAACACTTACAGCAAGAAATTGAATCCATTAAAAATGAAGGACTTTTTAAGGAAGAAAGAATAATAGTTTCGCCACAAGATGCTGTCATTAAAATTAACACAGGGCAAGAGGTAATTAACTTTTGCGCGAATAACTACTTAGGACTTTCATCTCACCCAGATGTAATTCAAGCTGCTAAAGATGCTATGGACACCCATGGTTTCGGAATGTCTTCAGTAAGATTTATATGTGGAACACAGGATATTCACAAAACCCTTGAGAGAAAAATAGCTCATTTCTACGAAACAGAAGACACTATACTATATGCAGCGGCATTTGATGCAAATGGCGGCGTTTTTGAACCTTTACTATCTGCTGAAGATGCAATAATTTCAGACTCATTAAACCATGCTTCTATTATAGATGGTGTGCGCTTATGTAAAGCTAAACGATATCGATATGCGAATAGCGATATGAAAGACCTTGAAGAGCAACTTAAGAAAGCGAATGAAGACGGCGCTAGATTTAAAATTATCGTAACTGACGGTGTTTTCTCTATGGATGGTATTGTAGCTCCATTAGATAAAATCTGTGACTTGGCTGATAAATACGATGCTTTAGTAATGATCGATGAATGCCATGCAGCAGGTTTTATCGGTGATAAAGGAAAAGGCACCCTAGAAGAGAAAGGTGTTATGGGTAGAATTGATATTATTACTGGCACCTTGGGCAAAGCATTAGGTGGGGCAATGGGTGGTTACACTACTGGAAAAAAAGAAATTATTACACTATTAAGACAGCGCTCTAGACCCTATTTATTTTCAAATTCTTTAGCACCCGCTATTGTTGGCGCATCTATAAAGGTGTTTGACATGTTAGAAAACGATACATCACTCCGTGATAAACTTCAAGATAATACAGAATACTTCAAAAAAGGCATTAAAGAAGCAGGCTTCGATATCGTAGATGGAGACTCTGCGATTGTTCCTGTAATGCTTTATGACGCAAAATTATCACAAGAAATGGCAAATAAGTTACTTGAAAGGGGCATTTATGTAATTGGTTTTTTCTATCCTGTAGTACCAAAAGGGAAAGCACGAATAAGAGTTCAATTATCAGCTGCTCATTCAAAGGCGCATATAGACACTGCTATAAAAGCCTTTACAGAAGTTGGCAAAGAACTGAAAATCGTTTAAATGCGTTTTTTAATCTTTTAAATGCGTTAAAAAAAATAGGAAATTGATTTTGTTAATAATATTTAACAAGTTACATTTGCAGCTAATAAACACTTAAACTTAAAAATTTGAACATGAAACATCTTAGCAAATTATTGGTTGTTGCCCTACTTGTTGTAGGTATCAACAACATACAAGCGCAAGACGAGAATAACCCTTGGCAAGTGCAATTCGGGGTTAATGCCGTTGACGTATATCCTACTGGGGATGTAAGTTCTTTCGGTAATGAATTCTTTAATGCGAACGATCACTGGAATATTTTACCTTCTATCTCTTATGTAGGAGTATCTAAGAGCGTAGGAGACGGCTTCTCTATTGGAGCAAGAGGTTCTCTTAACAAGATCAGTAAATTAGGTGACGTTAGCGTTGATGATTTATCTTATTATGCTATAGATGGTACAATAAAATATAATTTCATCAAAAGAACTACTGTAATTGATCCTTTCGTTGAGATCGGTGGTGGTTATACTTGGGTTGACGAAATTGGAGCTGGAACTGCAAATGGTGGTCTTGGACTTAACATTTGGTTCTCAGAAAACATAGGTCTTACATTACAATCTAATTACAAGCATGCTTTTGAAGATTATGGTATAAAACATTTCCAACATTTAGCTGGTATTTCAGTTAAATTTGGTGGTACTGATACTGATGGCGATGGTATCTACGATAAAGATGATGCTTGTCCAGAAGTTGCTGGTCTTGAAGCATTCAATGGTTGTCCTGATGCTGATGGCGATGGAATCGAAGATAGCAAAGATGCTTGTCCTAACGAAGCTGGTTCTAAAGAAATGAACGGTTGTCCAGATGCTGATGGCGATGGTGTAGCTGACAAAGATGATGCTTGTCCTAACGAAGCTGGTCTTCCTGCTTTAGCTGGTTGTCCTGATGCTGATGGCGATGGTGTAGCTGATAAAGATGACGCTTGTCCTTCTGAAGCTGGTCCTGCTGAAAACAAAGGTTGTCCTTGGGCTGATAAAGACGGTGACGGTGTACTTGACAAAGATGATCAATGTCCAGATGTTGCTGGTACTGTGGCTAACGCTGGATGTCCTGAAGTAACTGAAGAAGTTCAAAAACAATTGAACGATTATGCTAGAACTATCTTGTTTGATACTGGTAAATCTTCAATCAAAGCTGAATCTACTTCTGTAATGGTTGACATTATCACTATTCTTAAAGAATATCCTAACGCTAAGTTTACTGTTGAAGGTCATACTGACAGCGTAGGTAGCGAAAAGTTAAATCAAAGTCTTTCTGAGTCAAGAGCTCTTTCTGTAAAAGAATTCTTAGTTGACAAAGGAATAGAAGAGTTTAGATTATCTGCAGTTGGTTTTGGTGAATCTAAGCCAATGGCTACCAATAACACAAGAGCTGGTAGAACTCAAAACAGAAGGGTAGAAATCAACTTAGTAAAATAAGTTAGACTAACCTAAGTGTTTTTAATAAACAAAAGCTCCGCTATATGCGGAGCTTTTTTATTTTTACTATATGCAGAGCTTTATTGAAGATGTAATCAAAAATGTAATTAGTAAGGATCCAGACACTGGTAACGTAATATATATTTTACCCAGTAAACGTGCCGGTGTATTCCTAAAAAAAATATTATCTAAAACCATTACAAAAACGGTACTTGCACCAGAAATTTATAGCATTGAAGACTTTATTGAAAAAGTTTCCAGTTTGGTTACTGCTAATACTACCACACAACTATTTGAACTCTACAAAGCATATTTAAGTGTTGGTGATTATGAAAAAGAATCGTTTGATTCATTTTTAAAATGGGGCCAAATATTATTACAAGATTTTAATGAAGTAGATAGGTATTTAGTTGATGCTTCTTCCTTATATAAAAATATAGAGGCCATACAAGAAGTTAATCACTGGTCTTTGAATCCTGAAAAATCAGAGATGATTGAAAATTACCTTCATTTCTGGAGGTATTTAGAAGAAATCTACAATCAATTTAATAACAACTTAATTAAACAAGGGTTAGGTCATCAAGGGCTTATATATAGAACTTCTGTAGCGCAATTACCCAGCTACATTTCTCAAATTAATAAAAACCATGTTTTTCTAGGTTTTAATGCCTTGAACACCGCAGAAAGCATCCTCATTCAAACCATTCTCGAAAAAACAGATGCAACTATATACTGGGATATAGACCATTACTTCTTACAAGACACCATTCACGACGCTGGTTATTTTATAAGAAACTATCAGAATGCTTGGGAAGTACTTAGAGGTAAAACTCTTAACGGACTATCCAATCACTATAATACGGCGAAGAATATTGAAATCATTGGTGTACCCAAAAATATATCACAGGTAAACTACGTTGGTGATTTACTTCACAAAATTCAAAATGAAAATCCAGAATCACTCTCTAATACGGCTATAGTATTAGGTAATGAAGAATTATTAAACCCGTTATTAAATTCAATTCCTGAAAACATTCCAGCCACTAATATTACTATGGGGCAAAAACTAGAATCGACACCATTAGCTAGTTTTTTCACAAACCTATTAGACTTTCATGAGCAAAAAACGGAGAAAGGATGGTTTTACAAAAACCTATTAAACTTACTCACGCATTCTTATGCGGTATTACTTTTTGATGCAAATGAAGTGTCTGCCGAGGCATTAATAACTAAAATAAAAACAAATAACTGGTCATATATCTCGAGTTCTCAAATTGAAGATTTAATTCCAACAAATGCTACAGTAGCATTATTGTTTAAGGATACCAATAACAATCCTAATTACTTAATTGATAACTTCCTAGTACTTGTTCAATCTATCAGAACCATAGAAATAGTTAAGGATAACGCTCTTTTATTAGAACAGCTTTATAAATTTTATACACTATTCAATCAGCTAAAAGATTTATGCGCTAATTTTTCTTATATAAATAATCTCAAAAGTTTCAAGCAGCTATTCAAGCAGCTACTAACTACCGAAACTTTAGACTTTCAAGGTAACCCAATAGAAGGAATTCAAATTATGGGAATGTTAGAAAGCAGATTGCTTGATTTTGAAACTATCATCATTACCTCAGTTAACGAAGGTGTATTACCTTCAGGTAAGTCTAATAATTCGTTTATCCCGTTCGACTTAAAAATCAAAAATGGGCTACCTACATATAAAGAAAAAGACGCTGTTTATACCTATCATTTCTACAGATTACTACAAAGAGCGAAGAACGTTTATATTGTATACAATACAGAACCTGATGCTTTAGAGGGTGGAGAAAAAAGCAGGCTAATTACACAACTTCTTACTGATGAAAATAGAACAGATATAACTGAGTATATCGCGACCCCTCAAATACGATCCGTTACCAGAGAGAAGGAAACTATTTCTAAAACAAAAAGCTTAATTGCGTTAATTCAAGAGAAGGCTAAAAAAGGTTTTTCACCCAGCTCTTTAAGCAATTACATTAGAAACCCTATAGATTTCTACAAACAGAACTTACTGAATATTAACGATGTTTTACAAGTTGAAGAAACACTTGCTCCTAATACTTTTGGCACCATTGTTCATGATAGCTTAGAAGAACTTTATACGCCATTAATTGGAATTAACCTTACTGTTGGGCTTTTAAATGGCATTAAAAAAAATATACCAAAAATAGTATCACTCAACTTTGAAAAGACATACAAAGAAGGGAATATTAGCTCTGGTAAAAACTATATTTCTTTTCATGTAATTCTAAAATACATTCAAACTTTCATTGATGCAGAAGTAAAATCTTTGGCAGATCATTGTATTAAAATAATAGCCTTAGAGCAATCTTTATCTGTACCGCTAAAGGTTAACGGACTCGATTTCCCTATTATTCTAAAGGGTAAATTAGATCGTATAGACGAGTATGATGGTATTACCCGTATTATAGATTATAAAACCGGGAAAGTTGAACGGCGAAATGTAGAAATTATGGATTGGGATATTCTAAGGGAAGAATATCAGTACAGTAAAGCATTTCAATTGCTTTGTTACGGATTAATGTATTTTAAAACAGATCCTAAAGAGAATTTATCGATACAGGCAGGAATTATTTCGTTGAAAAATTTCGCGGAAGGCACTTTACTCTTTGCGCAAAAAGAATCTGCCCGAGGAGCGAAAAATCACCTCATAAACAACAAGGTAATTTCTGATTTCGAACAGATACTTGGTCAATTAATTACAGACATCTGTAATCCTGAAATACCGTTTACAGAAAAAGAGGTTTAAAACTATTTTTTATCAGGTCGAGTAGGCCTCACTTCTATCTTACTTGGCAATGTTCTTTCATTCATTTTCAATAAATCTACCACCAATTGCCCGATATCTTCTGGTTGAATTTTCCAGGCATCGTTCTCATCTGGTTCATTATGGTTAAAGTGTGTTGCCACAGAACCCGGCATAATAGTAGACACCTTAATACCGTACTGTCTTAAATCTAACATTGCAGCTTGTGTAAAACCAACAACTCCAAATTTAGATGCATTATAACCCGCTCCTTGTGCAAAGAAATTAGTACCTGCCAAACTAGCCAACGTAATGTAATAGCCTTCGGTTTTCTTTAAAGCTTCAACAGAAGCTTTAAGAGAGTGAAAAACGCCACTTAAGTTAATATCTATCATCTGGTGCCATTCGTCTTCTGTCATCTCATCAACTGGCGCAAAGTTGCCTACCCCAGCATTTGCCAAAACAACATCTACCTGGCCCCATTCCTCCATAATTTTAGAAACAGCATTTTTCTCATCTGCCATTTTCGCAACATCGGAAACAATTCCTAAAACGGCGTCACTATGTAAATCTTTTAGTGCCTGGTCTACACTTTTCTGAGACCTACCGCTAATAGCAACTCTCATGCCTTGGCTTAATAATGCTTGAGCAACGCCAAAACCAATACCTTTAGTGCCTCCTGTAATATAGGCCACTTTATTCTTTAAATCTTTCATCGTTCAATTTTAAAATTATCACAAGTTACCAATTCTTTCATTTTTTTGTTGTCCATATACATTAAGAATTAACGGTTTTGATTTGTTATATTTAACAGTTACTTAATCAACCACCATGAATAGAATAATTATTTGGTCTATAACCGTTGCACTTGCAGGTTTTTTATTTGGATTTGACACCGTTGTTATCAGTGGAGCAAACGAACCTATAAAACAATTATGGGATACTTCTCCTTTATTTCATGGAACCTTTATTATGAGTATGGCACTCTGGGGTACGGTTGTAGGTTCGCTTTTTGGTGGTATACCTACCAATAATTGGGGTCGTAAAAAAACATTACTGTGGGTAGGACTACTATTTTTAGTATCCGCACTAGGTTCTGCATTGGCGCAAGACCCTTACTCTTTCTCAGTATTTCGTTTTATTGGTGGCGTTGGTGTTGGTATATCTTCTGTTGCAGCCCCTATTTATATTTCTGAAATTACCTCAAAAGAGAATCGTGGAAAACTAGGGGGACTTTATCAGTTCTGGCTGGTATTCGGTATTTTACTAGCTTTTGTATCTAACTGGTTGCTAAAAGGTTTTGATGGTGCAAATGATTGGCGTTGGATGCTAGGCGTTGAAGCTATACCTGCATTTATATACACCTTAATGGTATTTACAGTTCCTGAAAGCCCAAGATGGTTGGCATTACACAAAAAAGATGATGCTGCCGCATTAAAAATATTAGAGATTATTCATCCTAAAGAAGGGGCCGAAAAACAATTACAGGAGATAAAAACAGACCTGAAACATACTTCTAAAAGTGAAAGTCTTTTTCAAAAGAAATACTCTAAAGTACTTTGGCTCGGCTTTTTTATTGCTTTTTTCAATCAACTTTCGGGCATCAACTTTGTACTGTATTATGCCCCAGAAATATTGGAACAAGCAGGACTAGGAGGTAAAGAATCGCTATTTAATTCTATTGCCATTGGCATCGTAAATCTTGTATTCACCTTTATAGGAATTCGTTTATTAGATAAACTGGGCAGACGACAACTTATTATAGTAGGCTCAATAGGGTATATTATAAGCTTAATTATGGTAGGGCTTTGTTTTCAAATGGACCTTGGTTCTACGCTGACACTTACCTTTATCTGTACTTTTGTTGCCTCACATGCCATTGGGCAAGGAGCCGTAATCTGGGTGTTTATCTCAGAAATTTACCCAAATAGTGTTCGTGCATACGGGCAATCTTGGGGCGTAAGTGTTCATTGGATTTTTGCAGCCATAATAACTTTGATCACTCCGTTTTTCTTGGATGCCAGCCAAGGAATATTGAAAGATCAAGTTTGGTATATCTATTATTTCTTTTGTGCTATGATGGTTCTACAGCTTATTTGGGCAATTACCAAAATGCCTGAAACCAAAGGGGTGTCTCTAGAAGAATTAAGTAAGGAATTGGTGAAGGAATAGGAATTTTATTTTAGATTTTTCTTGGGTTAAGCATTAATCTTTACGGTGGTAAATTATATTACTATGCCTAAAGTGGAAAAACGGCAGGAGGAAATATTCTTTAGAACTATCTAACAAGATAGATGTAATTGTGATTGGAGTTATTCGGGAAAGCGTAAAACTTAAATGCAATTACGTCGCAACCTATTAATATGTGCAGCGCCATTAATTTGATTCGGGCAAAGCAAATGCCATTACCGATCCAGAAGGGTTTTCTTTGGTGCCACCAACAGAGAGTGCAATGTATTGTTTGCCATCTACCGCATAAGAACATACATTGGCATTATTGGCAGCCGGGAGTTCAGTTTCCCACACCAGTTCACCTGTTTTCTTATCAAATGCCCATAGTTTTTTATCGGCTGCACCACTAATAAATACCAAACCACCAGCGGTAACCATTGGGCCAGATCTTGCCGATAAACCTTTTTTAGGCACTCCTTTATCTTGTGGCTCCACATCATCGCCTAAAGGTATTTGCCATTCATACTCACCAGTAGAAAGGTTAAGTGCGTTCAAAGTATTCCATGGGGCATTTAGGGCAGGGTTTCCACTAGGGTCGCTCCAAGTTCTATAAGCTGTGCTATTCATATACCGTACAGGAACCTTTTCGCACTTTATTTCTTGTGGTACTTCAATTAAGGGTTCTTCCTTATCATATAAAAATGCCATGATACCTCTTTCTTCCCGTGGTGTAAGAACTCCTTTAAAAGCGGGCATTTGCCCGCCCCCTTGGCGTAATTTCAATAGTGTTTCATGCTCTTCAACTCTCCCCTTTAAGGCAGACAAAGCGGGGAAAGCTGGTGGGACTCCTTCCAAGTTGGTTCCATGGCATGTTGCACAGAATTTCATGTAGGCAGAGCGGCCATACTCGTACCGTGTACTATTATCTGCCGCAAAAAATGCATTGGCATCTACAATGGTCTGTATTTCTGGCAAGTTGTTACCACGTATATACAAATACGATGAAATTGGATCAAAGGCGGCTCCTCCCCAATTAACACCTCCGTTTGTGCCGGGCAGTGATAATGTTCCTTTTAAATCTGGCGGAGTGAACAAACCTTCATACCGAATAGATGTAAAGGTCTTTAAAATAGAATCATAATCTTGTTGCGTAAAATGATTAAGGTCTTCGACCGTCATGGACTGCTTTACAAATGGCTTTGGTTTTGTGGGAAATGGTTGTGTTTTATGGGCTATTTCTCCCGGTAGGTAAGACTCTGGTACTTTACGCTCCTCCACAGGGAAAATAGGTTCGCCAGTATCACGGTTTAAAACAAAAATGAAGCCGTGTTTGGTTGCCTGTGCCACCGCATCTATTTCTTTTCCATCGTGCTCTAGCGTTACCAAATTTGGCGGACAGGGTAAATCATAATCCCAAATATCATGATGTACGGTTTGAAAATGCCATTTGTAATGACCCGTTGCGGCATCTAATGCCAACACGCTATTGCCATAAAGATTGGCGCCTTCTCTATCGGCGCCATAATAATCGAAAGTTGGTGATCCTAGTGCCAAAAATACCATTCCGCGTTCATTGTCTATACTCATACCTGCCCAGCAATTGACACCACCGGCATATTTATAGGCATCTGGCGGCCAGGTTTCATAGCCAGGTTCGCCTGGGTGGGGAATGGTACGAAAGGTCCATGCCAAGGCTCCTGTTTTTACATTATACGCACGAATATACCCAGGTGGTGAACCATAAAAATCTGATAATCTAGATCCCACAATAATCAAATCTTTATAAATACTACCTGGGGTGGTCAAAGACACCGATATTTTATTAGGATCATCACGAACACCAACATTAAGGTTCACTTTTCCATTTTCGCCGAACGTAGTTATCAATTTACCAGTGGTAGCGTCAATCGCCATTAAAAAGTTTCGTGCCGAATATAGAATACGTTTATCATCTCCATCTTCCCAATAGGTTACGCCTCTACTAGTAGAACTGGGGTCACCATTTTCTAAAGGATTGAAAGACCAAATTTTCTCGCCTGATTTTGCATTAATGGCATACACCGTTTGCTTTGCAGAATTGGCGTACATAATTCCATCAACTATAATCGGGTTACTTTGACTGGTAACGGGATCTGCCCCATCGGGTACATCTGTTGTTTGAAATGTCCACACATTTTGCAGTTCCTTTACATTAGAAACATTGATTTCTGCCAATGGAGAATAGCTGGAGCTTGCCGCATCGCCCTTATAGGTCGTCCAAGTTCTAGCAGTATTTAATCTATCTCCAGAATTGGTGCAACCTAACGTACCCAATAGAGCTATTAGAAAAAATAGACTTGGGGTACCTTTGCATTGCTTCATATGTTTTAAGGATCGGGAGTTTTGGTTTTCCTATGTTAAATTACAAAAATGCCTATCATACAAGACTATTTTCTATTTTTTAATCTCATTAGAAAAACACTAAAATTAGAAAACATCAATTACCATTTGCCTTGCCAAAATCCCTTTGCCGCCTGCCATTAGGCTAGTGATTTTATCATTATCCAGTTCTAATTTCACAGTAATAGCACTTGGGGATGGTGGTGACTTATACTTGCCTTGTTGTATTTGAAAGCTCGTCTTTTTTATCTGCAGAACATCATACAAATAACTTGCTAGCGGACCTGCAGCCATGCCTGTACCTGCTTCTTCTAATATACCATAACGCGGTGCGAACATTCTGGTAGTTACATCATATGCTGTTTCGCTATCGGTCGTGAACACGTAATAACCTATTAAATCAAATTCATTGCTTATGCTTTTTATCGCATCAAAATCTGGGGTTATTTGCTGTAATACTTCTGCATTTTTCACGGCAATCAATAGGAAAGAATTTCCTGTATTCACCATTTTTAAAGGAGCATTTGGCAGCAAGTCGGTTTTCGCTAATCCTAACGAATTTAGAATCTCGATTTCTTTTTCAGACGGGTCTACATAACTGGGCGCCAATTGCTCCATAAATGCCAATTCTCCCTGTATTTCTATTTTTCTATTTCCGTCTATGGTCTCTTTTGAAGATGTTTTGTCTTTTAATAATCCCTTTTGTTTCAAATACGAAAAAGTGGCAATGGTGGCATGCCCACAATGCGCTATTTGCTTTGTTGGCGTATAGAAATCTAATTTGAAATCTGCTGTATTGGAACTGGATACAAATGCGGTTTCTGAAAGCCCTACCTTCTTGGCGATGTCCAATTTATCTTCATGAGATAGTGCATCTGCATCTAAAACAACCCCTGCCGGGTTACCACCTTTATCATTTTCTGTAAAGGCATTTAGTATTTGTACGGTTACTGTTTTTAATTTGTCCATCATATATTTTTAAGGTTCATACCAGATAGACGACGATGATTAGAAAAAGACGTAGCTAGATGTCATTATTATCAAAATCGAGCAGTTTTCCTGTTTGGTCAGACGCCACATTAGGGCAATTGAGCAACTGTATTTTTAATATGTCCCTAGCTTTCTGAACTCTAGATTTCGTACCTGAATACGAAATATTCAAATGCTTGGAAAGCTCTTTTTGGGAGTACTCTTGAAAAGTGGTCAATACTATGGCTTCTTTATGCTGAGCGGATAACTGTTCTATTTTTTGGTTAATGCAATTGGTCAGTTTTGAATAGTCAAAATCGCCCGACTGTTCTTCTGGCATATCAAAATCGGTAATAGCAATGGTATTTGAATGCGGTTTACGAAAATTGTCAATTATGGTATTTCTTGTAATCTGGTATACCCAAGAGGTTAACTTAGAAGTATGTTGCAGCTGATGGATCTTGGTCTGTATTTTCAAGAATACTTCTTGATGAATATCTTTTGCTGCCTGCTCGTCTTTTATCTTCCCTAAAATGAAATGATACAATTCTTCATTAAGGTCTAGCCAAATGGTATGGATTTCATTTTTCATAACACCTCTTATTATTACAACTCGTTTTCATGAGCAATTAAAGCCCGCCAAATAGCAATGAATTCTTGTACACTTTTCTTATCCAGTTCCGTATTTACCAATAACAACTTTCCCGTTTTGGTCTTTTCATTGAAAAACATATGGGTCACCACACTTGGGTCTCCGCCTGTATGCCCTATTTGCCCTTTTGAAGACATACCCATAAAAACACCCATGTTGTATTCATCATTATACTCACTATCGCTTCTGTCTTTATGGTTTTCGTCTGTCAACTGAGGTTTAAACAATAACTTATAGCTTTCTTCGGATAAGATTTTACCACTACCTGCATAGCCTGAAATGATTTCAGATAGATACTTTGCCAAATCGTGAGAAGAGGAAATGAGTCCGCCATCAGGGTAATTTACCAATTTATAAAATGCCAGTTCAGTTTCAGAATCTGCATACAGTTTTGAATGCATTGAGAAATCTATAGTATCAAAAGACCAACCTGAACTTGTCATTTCTAAGGGGTCAAAAATATACTTCTGGGTAAACTCCGGAAATGGTTCTCCTATTGCTTGTTCTAAAACATATGCTGCCAGACCTGCGCCAATATTGGAATAATTGAACATGCCGCCTGGGGGATACTTTGAAAATGTTTTCTTTTTATACCACTTACCATCTTCGCTCAAAATGGCTTCAAGATAATCTCCCAATAACATCATCTCATCTGGACTACGGAAATTTCCTTTTACTTTGGCTTCTCCGTTTTCCGCCTCTTTAAGAATATAACCCTTACCCTCATATTCTGCCGGGTCTTTTATACTTGATGTATGACTTGCCAATTGGCGAATGGTAATAGGTGTATTCTTAAATTTAGGATGCACTACCTTAAAGGGCAGGTAGTCATTGATGTTATCATCTAAATTTAGCTTGCCCAGTTCTTGCGCTTTCAACAATGCAATACCAATAAAGGTTTTGGAAATGGACCCTATATTTTGAAGAGAATTTGCAGTATATTTTTTATTTGCTTTTTTGTCTGCGTAACCAAATCCATTCTCATACAATGTACCTTCTTCATTAACAACAGCAACAGAAAAACCAACTAAAGAGCCATCTGCAGAAATTTGATTTAATTCGTTGGTAAGTTGATTAGAAATGGAATCCTTGATTTGCGCATAGCTTGTACCTACGAGCATCGTAAACAGAATAAATTGGCTGATTTTTTTTACTATCATGATTGTAAACGATTTGATTGATTGATGAATAATAGCTTACAATGTAACGATTTACGATGAGAACGGGATTGGGCAGTTAGGAAGAAAATTGTATTAAGTAGTACTATCTATCTACGAGTAAGCTGCATTGTGAGTTTCTGGTAATCAAAGAAATTTAAAGCTCGCCCGCCTTCGGCTGGGGAGGTAGGTGGTTATGTTCTTTTAATCTCTTTCCTTTTTAAGAATAAATAAATTAACCCTCCCAACAAAAATGAATCTATAAAATAGGCATGGGTCAATTGAAAGACCTCTAAATAGGTCAAAAAGGCAATACCTGAACTAACAACCCAACTAATTAGAGCTGCAGGTTCCCAATCTGTAATTTCGTTCAGCTCGTACCGTTGGTTTTTTACCCAGAAAAAATTGATGATATAAATTGCTGAAATCGATGGGGCGAGAACACCTAACAAATTTAGAAAATCGAAAAGGTATTGCGAGAATTCTAGCAATGCCAAGCCAATACCCAAAACACTTGCAATAATTACTATTTTTTTAAATGACCACTCTGTCTTTATCGTAGAGAATGTCAATACCGTTGAGTACAGATTACTAGCATTACCGACCCAGGTAGATACCAGCAATAACGCGAATGCAGGTAAAATTAAGCCGAATTGCTGCATCACCTTAATAATATCAACTTCACCTGTTTGTATAGATGGTATGGCACTAAATATCAAAGCCAATGGAAACCCAATGGTAATACCTAAAACAGCAATCATACTTTGCTTGTCATTATAGATAAATCTAGAAAAGTCTGCCATCATTACAGGAAAAAGTATAGAAGAGCCTACCAATATAGAAGTAGCTTCGAACAGCGTCATTTTCGGATTTTCTGGCACCCAATCTAACAGCTCTTGAAAAGACATTCCGTTTTCAAATGAGACGTAAATCACGTAGCATAAAAAAAGCGTCAAAAATGGCACGGCTATATTCGCTAGTTTTTCTAGACTTTTAATACCAAAAAAAGTAGTTACCGTAATTAAGGCACCCATAACAATTACAATCGGCCATTTTGGTAATTGTAGTGATAGGGTATTGAGGGCAGTATCTACTACGGCAACAGATAAAAGTTCTAGCGCTACCGAAAACCAACCCAAAAGGGTAATACCGAAAATAAAATTTATGATTTTTGCACCTTGTTTTCCAAAACTAAAATGGAGAATCATGTATGTAGACAGTCGCGAACGATTACCAATTTTGGTGGTAATTAAACACATAATGGTCAGCACCAAAGTTGAAAGTCCGAATGCCCAAAGAGCATTCTTAAACCCAACACTCAAAGCTACCTCAGAACCTAAATATAAAATAGGTAATGTTAGCCCTGTACCTGCAATAATAACAGCAATTAACCACCCAGATGTAAAGTCTTTCGACTGTACTTTTGTGTTGGTATATTGGTTATCTGCCATTGTATTTATGTATTAAAACGAATTATAAGTTCTTTAATATTTCGGTAAGAAACTTCCAGAATTTTTGTGTTGAACTAATTTGCAAACGTTCTTCTGGTGAATGGGCTCCTAGAATATTAGGTCCAAAAGATATCATTTCCATATCTGGGTACGTGCCAGATAATATACCAGTTTCTAAGCCTGCATGTATAGACTTCACTGCGGGTTTTGCTCCATTTAATTTTTCGTAAATAGCTACTGTCGCATGTAAAAGTTCACTATCGGTGCGAGGTTCCCAACCAGGGTAAGGTCCTATTTCAAGTACGTCACTTTCATTGAAAATACCTGTAATGGTTTCTATAATTTCTAAACGCTCTTTATCTACCGAGCTTCTCGCATGACAGGCAATCGTATACCTACCTCCTTCTAATTTAATAATAGAAATACTGTTAGAGGTCTGTACCAAATCTGGCATTTTAGGGGTAACTCTATATACCCCGTTCGGTATCGATAGTAATCCAGAAAGCAAATAATCATGTGCATCCTTTTTCATTACAGATAGCGTAGTTGCCGTTTTTGTGGCCGCAATCGTCAATGCCGAATCTGTTGCAGCATACTGCTGTCTCCTCTTACTTTCTAAGACTTTCAGTTCACTTATAAATTCATCTAATTCTGTGGTTGGTATCGCAACTACAGCGTTACAATCTCTAGGTATTACGTTGGTTAACGTACCACCGTGTACAGACTGTATTCTACATTCGAACTTAGCAGTGAGTTCTTGTAGGCATTCTGCCATTACTTTAATAGCGTTGGCGCGATTAAGGTGAATATCTACACCCGAATGACCACCTGTTAAATTACCTACAGCAATGGTTTGCATTTCATAGGCAGCAGCGTTTAAAGTTTCTGTAGCGTAAGTTCCCTTAATTTCTACATCGGCACCGCCAGCGCAACCTATGGTTATTTCATCATCTTCTTCAGAATCAAGATTCAGTAGTATTTTACCCTTTAATTGTTCGTTGGTCAATGCCATGGCACCTGTCATTCCCATTTCTTCATCTATGGTAAAAAGTGCTTCTATCGGCGGATGAACCAAATCGTTTGAAGATAATACGGCCATTATTGCAGCAGAACCTATACCATTATCTGCACCTAATGTGGTTTCTTTGGCCTTTACCCAATCTCCATCTATGTACATTTCAATACCTTGGGTTGCAAAATCAAATTTAGATCCAGCTTCCTTTTGGTGTACCATATCTAAATGACCTTGTAATACAACAGTTTTATGATTTTCTTTTCCTGCGGATGCTGGCTTTTTGATTATGACGTTGCCTATATCATCCACTATGGTTTCCAAACCCAATGAGTTCCCAAAGGCAATCATGAATTGAATGATTTCTTCTTCTTTGGTGGATGCCCTAGGAATTGAGTTAATTGACTCGAAATGTTGCCAAATGGCATTAGGTTTTAAATCGTTAAGAACCATTTACTTTATTATTTTTTTAAGGATAAGATATAAGATGAAAGCCACTAAAAAGGAATCGAAAAATGAAATGGTAGTTAATGTCATATAATCGTATGCACCTAAATATGCTACAATACAGGCTACTATCCAACTAATACCTGCTGCCAAATCAAAATTAGGAAGGCTGTCAAAATCTTTTAAATCATAATTTTGCTTTTTCACAAAAAAGAAATCTGCAATAAAAATAGCCGATACTGGCGGAATGAAAATACTCGAAATATTAAGAAAATCGATAAAATAGCCAGTTACCCCTGCAACCGCCAAAATAGTGCCGATAGCACTTGCAACAAGCCCTATACGCCAATTACCCTGCTTTGTAAAAATTGTGGAAAAGGTAAGTACTGTAGAATATAGATTTGCCGAATTGGTTGTCCAAGTCGAGAATATTAAAATAAGTAAGGCTGGTAGCGTTAAGCTTAAGCCTATCATAATTTTCATAATATCGATTTCACCAGTAGTCAAACTTGGAATTCCACCTGCCAATAATACAATCGGGAACCCAATGGCCAAACCTAAGACAGCCAATAAACTATCTTTATCTGTTCTTGCGAATCGAGAATAATCTGGCATTAAAACAGGAGTCAATATCGCCATACCTACCACGGCAGAAATGGCCTCTCGAATTCCGATTCCGCCAGAACCTTTAAATGCAATTATAACATCCCACTCGCTTCCTCCTAAAGAGGTAAACAGTACAAACACCATAAATATGAGCAGTAACGGTACCGAAATATTAGATAATTTCTCCATGGCCTTAATACCATAAAGAGCCGTTAATGTCATTAAAGCACTGCCGATTAAAATACTTATCCAGGCGGGAAAATTCCATCCTAATAACTGTGTAAAGGCATCGTTTAATGAGGTTCCGAAGATTTCAATAGTTACTGCATACCAGCCTAATAGTGTTACACCTACAATGACATTTATGAGTTTTGCACCCATTTTACCAAAAGGAAAATGCAACAGCATATAGGTAGATAAGCGTGTACGATTACCGATTACTGCGGTAATACCACATAGCACACTAAGCACAAGACAGACACCTACAAAAATCCAAATAGCGGTACTCATACCTACAGATTGGGTTACTTCTGCACCTAAAAACAGTACGGGAAGCGTAATACCAATACCAACGATAATACCAGCGATACGAAGACCATGAACGGTCTTTTCTTCGGGTACTTTCGTTCTGGAATAATCGTCGTTTACCTGTTCTGCTTCAGTTGACATAGTTATGCGCCTATTAGTTTCTCCGCTAAAGGTTTTAAATCTGGATGCGTGTAAACACCATCTTCAACGATCTGTACATCATCAAGGTAAATACTTACTTTACCCACAATACCATCAAAATGAGATTTAGCAACTTGACCTAACGGAGGCATATCCATAGGACTTGTATGACCGAAGCCAAAATCTACGCCACCCCACACACGTTCGTCTTCTACAACCTCTCCTCGCATTTTACGAATACTAGGGTTTAGACCAAACATATTGTGCGATATTTTGTACATATTAGGATCGTTGAATGATGCAAGGTACTCCTTAAATTTCTCTGCCTCTGCGGGCGTTCCCTTTACATCAGCAATCTTACTATCTTTCATTACAAATTCTATTCGGTTATCGGTACCGTAAACATTTGCATTCATTAAAAGATCAAAAACAATGGTGCCATTCATGCTTTCTATTTTAGGAACCATGTTTACATACCCAGGAGCAGTACCAAATTTAGGCATCGAGAAGTCGCCATCGTCAATATCAAACGTATAATTTAGGTCAATGTCATAAGATACATCTGTACCATTATCGCTAGTAATTCGAATTGTTTTACACTTCAAAACCATGTCGCGAACTTTATTAAGCATTTCACCTAGATCTGCTACTTTGTACCCTGTAAAGGTTCTAATTAATGATTGCACTGAAGAGTCTGCAATAATTAGATAACGTAGTTTTTTGTTGTTCTTAAACGCGTTTTCCCAAATATCTGAATATAATAGAATGGTAGAATTACATTCTAACCAAACATCGACATTACTCAATGCAGCCGTCAACGCTTCTGCAGGCCAATCTTTCATACCTGCCTGCCCATCTTTTTCTGCTTTTGGAGTCCATATTAACAACGGTTTACCGCCTACGGCATATACTGTCGCCGCAAAAGCATTCATTAATTCTATATCGTTACCAGAGTCTGCAGTAATAGCTACAGATTCGCCAGGTTGTACCTTAAACATGTCTTGCATGATAACCTTTGCTACCAAGGCACGTTCCATATGATAATTTGTATTGTTTTTCATTGTATGCAATTTTATTGATTTAAAAAGGAGAAATCATCAAGAGATAAATTCCTCCTTCTTCACTAAACTATTTCAAAACCTAAATTAAAAACTAACGGCAACAGAAGCGCCATAGGTTGCTGGGCGACCTCTCCATCCGAAATCATCAAAACCGCCAAACAATGCGCCAGGTATAAATTCTGTATAATATTGCTTGTCGAGAATGTTATTACCCCAAAGCGTAACTTTTATGTTATCAAAAGATATAGACGCACGGGCATCAAGTAACTGATATGCATCTGTTGTGGAGCTATCTTTATTCAGTTCATCCCAATAGGTCTTACCTGTACTATTCAAGTTTACATTGGCATTAAAATCTACCGTTTCGGTCAATGCAACATTAGACTCAAGACCAATGTTGAAATTGTTTACCGGTACGAATGGTGTTTTCTTTCCGTTGAAAGCATTTAAATCTGTAGCTGTACCATCTGCGCCACCTGTAGTACCACCCTCCGTAATCTCTGAATCTACAAAACCATAATTTGCTAATAGATCTAAGTATTTAGAAAGTCGAAGCTTGGCGTCAAGCTCAAAACCAATGATTTTACTTTTATCATAATTATAGTTTCCAGCATAGAAAGTATTAAGATCAAAGATATATTGCTGTTGGTTCGTAAAATCTGTGTAAAAAGCAGAACCGTTTAAAATAAATCGGTTGTCCCACATAGATGTTTTAAAACCTAATTCAAAGTTGTCTGTAAGTTCATCTTCAAAACTTCTGTTGAAACGATCAGTAAGGGCAGGGTTGAAACCACCTGTTCTATAGCCACGACCATAATTAGCATAAATTAAAGCATTCGCTGTAGCTTGGTAAGAAATTGATGCTTTGGGCTGTACAATATTATTTGATCGCTCTGAAGTTTCTCCGAACAAATTATCTTGTTGTTTAAAGGTGTCATTGTCATAACGAAAACCTACTGCTGCCGTTAACTTATCTGTTAATTTATAATCGACAAAACCAAAAAATGCGAATGTCGTAGTTGTATTAATAACATCGGCAGCTACACCATAAAACAATTGATTCAAATCAAAATCACGACTAAACCCATCTTGAAAAAAAGGTTTTTCTATATCTTGATAAAAACCACCTGCGCTCCAATTTATTTTTCCATTAGTAGCTACATTGTTTAATCGTAATTCTTGATTAAAGGTTTTAGTCTCGGCTGTTTCACCTTGGGTAAAATCATCAAATGGTGTAAAATCTAAATCACCACTCAAAGACCTATCTACATAATTATATGAAGTTATACTTTGAATTTTAACCTTACCTGGTGTATACTCCATACTCAGGTTTCCGAAAGCATTGCTAACATCAGATTTTCCCGGCTCATCGTGATTGATGACATTATTTCCTTTTTCAGGATTAGGGTTTAATGTTCCCCCCGGAAAACCATCTACAAATATATTTCCAGTAGGGTTCACCGAATAACGTGCGGCACCTGCTGCAACATCAATAAATTGAAGTGTAGCACTTGCTTTAAATTTCGGAGAAAATCGTGCAATTAACTGACCTCTTATATTAAAATTTCTTTCAAAATCTACTTTTTCATTGTCGAACTCATTAGTCAACAAGCCATCAAAATTTCTAAATTGTGTCGACAACCTATAGAAAAGCTTGTCTTTTTTAAGTGCACCCGAAGAAACAAATTGTGTTAATAAAGCATTTGCATTACCGTAGCCTAAAGTAAGTGTGTTCTTTTGAGTATTTACTGGTTCTTTAGAATAAATGTTAATGGCTCCGCCAATTGCATTCTTTCCATAAAGTGCTCCTTGCGGACCTTTTACGACTTCAATTAAAGCCAAATCAAATAATTCTTGATTTAATAAACTTGGATCTGGTATGGTGACTCCGTCTATTACGAATGCAACCGGAGCATCGGCATTACGAATTTGAGGAATACCACGAACGGTTAAAAAATTTACCCCTGCTGATTGCGAACTGTTTAGCTTCATATTCGGTACCAGCTTAGCAAAATTCGTAACGTTATTTATACCATTATTCTCAATACCTTCTGCATTTAATGCGGTAATAGACTCAGGAATAGATTGTACCGATTCGGTTCTTTTTCTTGCTCGACCAACAACCCCAGCAAATCCGGTAACTTCTACCCCCTCAAGTTGCTGTGTATTTTCTTCCATGGCAATATTAATGGTAGATTCATTGCCAACTGTGATTTCTTGTATTTTGAAACCGATGTATGAAAATTCTAAAATAGCAGTAGACGCCACTACAATTTCGTAATTACCATTGAAATCTGTAGTAACCCCATTTGTGGTTCCTTTTTCAATAATGTTCACCCCTGGAAGTGGATCGCCACCATCGGTTACAACACCACTTACGGTTTTATTTTGACCCCATGTTAACATAGGAATCAATAAAAGAGTTAAAATTAGTTTTTTCATGAGTTTGGTTTTAATGAGTACTCCGTTAGTTATGAATAGTTTATAAATTTAATTCACAATACTTATTTTTACTTCTTTCTAATTATTAAAATATTTTTTAATAATTTCATGACTCAAAACAGGAATTCATGAGTAAACAGGAAGTTCAATCATTATCGCTCACCTCTGAATATTTTGAATTGCTATTAAAAGCCCTAGAAAAAACTTTTAAGAAGAAGCACTCACTTAAGAGTTTACCAAAATCAATGCAGTATTTTGGTTATGGCAATTATGACTCTTTAAAACCGAATTTAAAAAGTGATTTAGAGCAAATTGGCAGCGATTTCATAAATGGCAAGTATCTCTATGATAAAGTACGTGAATTTCATAAGGGTAAATCCGTTATTAAACTTAACCAATACTATAAATCTATTGTTCTGCTCTACCTAGGTTTTGAAAATGTTGAACAGTTTCTAGAGAAAAATAGAATAAATGGTGAGGCAGAAAAATCACAGCTCTCTTTAGTCTACGGAGAAAACGACCTTAAAACCTATTATTATTTAAATTATTATTTCGGTGAAGATGGGGTAATACAAAAAGGTAAGACCATAATTTCTAATAATTGGAAAAAAATAAAAAACACTTATAGATACCCAGACAAAGAAGGTAATTACAAAGAGTTTTATGACTTTGGTAATATCACAATTAGGGAAGACGCCATTTTTATTAGAAACAAAACAATGTTGAACGGCAAATTGGTAGAAGGTGCTAGTGAGATAATCTATATAGGGCAAAACAACCCTGCACATCTAAAATATCTTATTGGTTGTTATAGCACATTCGATCTTTATAATAATTCAGTCGCAGGTAGATTTATTCTCGAAAAGTGCGAGTCTAAAGAGGATATGGAAACACAATTCGATACTTCTGATATACCACCATATGTTGCTATGGAAATTAGAAACCAAAGAATTGTCAATAAAACAATAGTACCAAAACACTTTTTAGAAATATCAAAAAATAGTCCGTATGCTGCCATTTACAAAAGTATTACGGGTACTTACGAGCTGACTTTAAATTTACAAGGTGGTCGAACCGAAATCTTCAAGTTTAAGATATTATCTGAAAATTATAAGATGATACCACTAGATGAGAATGTTTATTTTGAAAGAGACAATTTAGAACTATTAAATAAAGGTTCGGTCGTATACTTTAGTTTTGATCTTACAGGCGTTGTTGCGTTTGATCGTTTAGATATGTATTTTAAAACGTATTATTTAAAAGAAGGAAACCTATTTCAAGATGGAGTCTATAGTGGTGTTGATAATGAAAATAGGTTAGTAAGCGGAGAAGTGAGGCTTAGTTTTGAAAATAAATAATTAAAAAGCTCCCAAAAATTAATATAAAAAAGGCTCCCATAACTGGAAACCTTTTTACGTGGAGAATACCGGATTCGAACCGGTGACCTCTTGCCTGCCAGGCAAGCGCTCTAGCCAACTGAGCTAATCCCCCGAATTTTTAAGAGGATCAAAGAAAATACATTTTAACATCGTATCAAAATCCTACTTAATCTTTCTTTACACAAAGAACCAACACAGGTATAGGTGCATAGAATTCAGATTTTGAAATAGTACTTTTCTCCCATAATTTCTTAAAAAAGCCACGTTTTCTTCTAAAAACACATAGCAAATCTGGATGTTGCGCTTGAAAATGTTCCAAAACGCCATGGTAAGTTGTAGGGTTCTCAGTAAAGGTCAATTGAGAACTAATATCCATTAAAGCGGTATTGATTTTTAAATCATCATCTGAATATCCTGGTGTTTTCACCATTAAAAGATTCACCTTCGACTTGTGCTTATTCTTAATTTCAATTAATGGATCAAGAATTCTCTTTCTCTTAAGTATACCAGATTTAAAGGCTACCAAAATAGTACTGAAAGCCTTATACGTTGTTCCTTTCGGAACTATCAATGTTGGTATATTAGTCTTTTTTATTATTGCTCCTGAAGTTTGCCCTAAATAATATTCTTCTTTAATATCATTACTTCTCGGTGCCAAAATAATCAAATCAAGCCCAATACTTTTATCTATTTCTTTAAGTCCGTCTTGTAGTTCACCTTTAAAACTTACAATTTTTATAGAAACGTCTTTCGTTTCAACCTTGGCTATTATTTCTTTCAGTCGTTCCTTACCACTATCGGCAATTTTTTGGGAAATGTTGGTTAACGTACCCGCTTTTCCGGTAGCGTTAAAAACCTCCATTACATATATTTGAGCACCAAAGGTTGCTGCAAAACCTACTGCATATTGTAATGTTTCATTAGCGTTGGCAGAGGTTCCGATAGGAACAAGAATATTCATCATGATAAAAATTGTTGATTATTACTCTAAATTTACGATTTATATAAACCGCTTTTATGATTGAACTCGCAAAGATATCGCAATTAAATGAAATTCTTAGCATGACAGCTGCTTGTAGAGTGGCAATGGAAGCAAATGGTATTTATCAATGGACAACCGAATATCCTTCTGAAAAAGCATTTGAAAATGACATTGGACGGAATGAACTTTATGTCCTTCTTCAAGATAATGACATAGTAGGATGCATTGTCGTCTCACTTTTTATGGACGAGGAGTATCGTTCTGTAGACTGGCTGACAGAAAACGACAATAATTACTACATTCATCGTTTAGGGGTACATCCTAAATTTCAAGGACAGGGCTTCGCACAACGCTTAATGGATTTTGGGGAAAACTTTGCCAGAGAACATAATGCCCTCTCCATTAGGTTAGATACCTTTAGCCAAAATAAGCGAAATCAGAAATTTTACGAGCAACGTGGCTATATCAGATTGAGAGATATCTTTTTTCCAAAGCAAAGTGAACATCCTTTTCATTGTTATGAAATTGTATTATAGAAACCCTATTTTTTGAAAACTTCCGTTAATTTTAAATCTATAAACGCTCTAGCTATTCCAGCAACAATTGCCGGTATTGCTGAACCGTTATTGTCAATTACCGATACGGCTATTGTGGGCAACATTCCCGTTGACGGATTAGAATCTCTGGCGGCCGCAGGTATTGTTGGTTCATTTCTTTCAATGCTTATTTGGATTCTTGGTCAAACACGAAGCGCCATATCTGCTATTATATCGCAGTATTTAGGTGCCGGTAAATTAGATGAAGTAAAAACTTTACCCGCTCAAGCCATATACTTGAATATAGTGTTGAGCATTCTCATTTTACTTTCCACCATTTTTGTCATCAAAGAGATTTTCGAACTACTAAATGCATCCGGGAAAATATTAGAGTATTGTATCAGCTATTACTCCATAAGAGTATGGGGTTTTCCTTTAACCCTCTTTGTTTTCGCTGTTATGGGTATTTTTAGAGGTTTGCAAAATACGTATTGGCCCATGGTAATTGCCATAACGGGAGCTTTACTAAATGTAGTTTTAGATTTCGCATTCGTATATGGCATTGAAGGCATACTTGCACCCATGTATTTAGAAGGCGCAGCTTGGGCAAGTCTACTTGCGCAAGCGATTATGGCACTAATGGCTTTCTACTTGCTCTTGACCAAAACAGATATTAGTTTGAAACTCAAATTTCCTTTACATCCAGAATTGGGGAGATTAGTTATTATGAGCCTTAATCTTTTTGTTAGGGCAATTGCATTGAACACAGCCTTAATATTAGCAGTAAGAGAGGCGGCCGCATTAGGCGACAAATATATTGGCGCGCATACCATTGCCATAAATCTTTGGCTGTTCTCCTCATTTTTTATTGATGGTTATGGTGCAGCCGGTAATATTATGAGCGGTAGATTATTGGGTGAAAAAAATTATGACGGACTATGGTTATTGGCCAAAAGGATTACCACTTATGGACTATATGTAAGTGTTTTTATCATGGTAATGGCCACCATTTTCTACAGACCTTTGGGTAGTCTATTTTCTAACGAAAGTGTTGTGCTATCTGCATTTTACAGTGTCTTTTACATCATAATTCTTGGATTACCTACCAATAGTATCGCTTTTGTTCTAGACGGAGTGTTTAAAGGTCTTGGCGAAATGAAGTATTTACGAAATACTTTGCTGGTTGCTACTTTTTTAGGTTTTGTTCCTATGCTTTTCTTAGGAAAGTATTTAAACTGGGGACTTACTGGTATTTGGCTGGCGTTTACAGTATGGATGCTAATAAGAGGTGGAGCATTAGTATGGAAGTTTAGAAGAAAATTTAAACCTTTATTGCAAAATCAGTAATTTTGAATTAAACAAAATACTATGGTTACATCAAGAAAAAATGGAAGTTTATACACTCGAATAGATGGTAAGGTAGCCCATGTAGAATTTGGCCACCCAGCAAGCAATTCTTTTGTAGCAGATTTATTGCTTCGACTTACAGATACAATAAATGAGCTATCTGAAAATGCGGGAATATCAATTATCCTTTTAAAATCTGAAGGTGAAAAAGCATTCTGTGCAGGCGCTTCTTTCGATGAGTTGTTAGCCGTTTCGAACTTAGAGGAGGGCAAAGCTTTTTTTAGTGGTTTTGCAAATGTCATAAACGCTATGCGTAAATGCAAGAAAGTAATTGTGGGTCGTGTGCATGGTAAAACAGTTGGCGGTGGCGTTGGTCTTGCTGCAGCTTGTGACTATGTATATTCTAATGTTGAAGCATCTATTAAACTTTCTGAACTAAGCATCGGTATTGCTCCATTAGTCATAGCACCTGCTGTTGAACGAAAAATAGGCGTAGCTGCTTTGGCAGAATTATCTCTTGCCCCTACCGAGTGGAAGAGCGCTTATTGGGCACAAGAAAAAGGCTTGTTTTCAAAAGTGTATGACTCTGCTCAAGAGATGGATAAGGAATTAGACTTCTTTATTCATAAACTCGCTAGTTATAATTCTGATGCATTAACCGAATGGAAGAAAGTTTTGTGGGAAGGTACCGACCATTGGGATATATTATTGATAGATCGTGCAGCTATATCGGGAAAATTAGCCCTTTCTGACTTTACGCGCAATGCCTTGTCAAAATTTAATAAATAAACAATAACTGAAACAGCTGTTCGTTTTGTTTCTAAATCATTATTATGGAATTCTTTCAAATGTTAAACGGTAATCTCGTTTTCCCTATCCTTGCCCTTTTGGTTTTAGTAATCTATTTTGTGAATAAAGTTCGCGCTAAAAGAAAATACAAAAGATAAAACTTTACCAAACGCAACTAAATCTTAATTGCGCATCTTCTTTAAAAAGTAACAGATATGTTTGCAAAAATCTGCCTTGTATTTCTATCCATATTACTGGTTACATGCAACGACAAAGATGAGATTACGCTGCAAGATTGTACAATGGTTGCCTGCACACAAAATTTTGTCACCCTTACCGTAAGTGTAAAAGATACATCGGGTGCAGCTATAGTATTAGAAAGCTATGAGATTATCGACAATATATCTGGCAAGAACCTGGCCGATGATTTCAATGATGACGAAAATCAGCATTTTAAAGAACAAGGTCTTTACCCCATTCTTAGTGATGCCAATAGAGTTCAATATCAAAATTCTACGGCGACAATAACTTTCAAAGGCTATATTTCTAACGAAGAGGTCATAAACGAAGAATTAGTTGTGGGTGCAGACTGTTGTCACGTAAGCTTGATCTCTGGAAATATTGAGATTGTTTTAGATTAATTTCTAATGTAAAAATCCTTTTAAACTTTCCCTACCTTTGCCTTTTAATTGAATTCTATGGGCAACATACGTATTACCAAACAGTTTAATTTTGAAACAGGTCATGCGCTTTACGGTTATGACGGTAAATGTAGAAACGTACATGGCCATAGTTATAAGCTATCCGTTACGGTAATAGGCCGACCAATTACAGATTCATCAAATGTAAAATTAGGGATGGTCATTGATTTCGGTGATCTTAAGAAAATAGTAAAGGAAGATATTGTAGATAAATTCGACCATGCTACTGTATTTAATAAAAATACGCCCCATGTTGAATTGGCCAAAGAACTGATTGACCGTGGCCATAATGTGATTTTGGCCGATTATCAACCTACAAGTGAAAATATGGTTATCGATTTTGCCGCTAAGATCAAAGCTAGGCTTCCAAAAAACATATCATTGTTCTCACTTAAGCTACAAGAAACCGATACGTCTTTTGCAGAATGGTATGCCATTGATAATTAATTTCATCAAAATATAACCGCAAACATCGTTTTCATCTACAATTATTGTATTATTTTAAGGGTAATGCCTTAATATACAACAACATGGTAAAGCATCATATTTATTGGTGGAATCTTGAAAATCTGTTCGATATTGAAAACTCACCCCGTAGAAGTGAATTTTTAAACAACCATTTAGGCACTGAACTTAACGGTTGGGATGCTACCATTCTAGGTCAGAAAATTGCCAACCTTACCGCAGTAATATCAAAATTCAACAATAATGAAGGTCCTGATATTTTAGGAGTCTGTGAGGTGGAAAATGAGCATGTTATTGAGCTGCTTATAACTTCTATGAGCACCGCTCTCAATAAAATTTATGGATTTGTAATATCTGAAGGAGATGACAAACGAGGTATAGATACCGCCCTTATTTATGATAAAACCAAGTATGGTCCTGAACAGGTAACTTTTAGCCTTCGCATTATAAAAAGAAATACCACCCGAGATTTATTTCAAGTTCACATAAACACTGCAAATGGGAACAAGCTTATTTGCATACTTAACCATTGGCCGTCTAGATCTGGTGGTGAATTAGAAAGTGAACCGTTTAGAATTATGGTTGCCGAAAATTTATCCTATTGGATTGAAAGAATATATGAGGAGCAGGGTAATGATGCTGCTATTTTATTAATGGGTGATTTTAACGACAATCCGTATAACAAATCTATCACTGCGTACCTTATGGCTATAAATAATAAAGCTTTAGTAAAAAGTAATAGAGTACGATTAAAATATTTTTATAATGTCATGCATCGGTTTCTAGATGCGCAAATTGGTACGTTCGTGTTCGGAAACGAGTATAATATGCTTGACCAGTTTATGATATCAAAAAGTATATTATCAGAAAAGGCGGAGTTACCCTTTAAATTGAGTTCGGCCGCTATTATTGATTATCCTGAGCTTACATCGGGTTCTTATCAAAAACCAGTAAAGTTTGGCAGACCTAATTCTTCTACTTTCAATCAAAACGGGTATAGCGACCATTTACCCATAAAAATAGTACTTATAGAAAAAGAGGCTACAACTTAAATACACATACTAAGAACTGCAATATCTTATTTTGACCTTCGTATCCTTTAGGTACGCAAAACAGTTATTATATTTACAACCTGATGACGAACATTGAACTTCCGAAAGGGGAAAAAGTATATTTTGCTAGCGACAACCACCTAGGCGCACCTACTATGAAAGAAAGTAGGCTGCGAGAATTGAAATTCATTAGATGGTTAGATTCTATTAAGTCTGATGCAGGTGTTATTTTTCTAATGGGCGACCTATTCGACTTTTGGTTCGAATATAAAACAGTAATTCCTAAAGGATTTACAAGAACACTGGGCAAATTGGCGGAACTTTCTGATTCAGGAATCTCTATTTTTTATTTTGTAGGTAATCATGACCTATGGATGAATGGCTACTTTGAAGAAGAACTTAATATTCCTGTATATCACAAACCTCAGCAATATAATATTAATGGTACTTCCTTTTTTATAGGCCATGGTGATGGTCTAGGACCTGATGATAAAGGATATAAACGAATGAAGAAGGTATTTACCAATTCTGTTGCTAAATGGTTCTTTCGATGGTTACATCCAGATATTGGTGTACGATTAGCTCAATACTTCTCTGTAAAGAACAAATTGATTTCTGGTGATGATGATGCCAAATATTTAGGAGATGATAAAGAATGGCTTGTTCAATACGCTCATCGTAAATTAGAGAATAATCAATACAATCATTTTATATTTGGTCATAGACACCTTCCATTAGAGATAGAATTAAACGATACATCAAAGTATACTAATTTGGGAGATTGGATCAATTATTATACTTACGCAGAATTTGACGGAGAAGAACTTTCTTTAAAAGAATTTAAATAATCACTTCATTTTCACCCTACTAATAGACAAAACAACTTGTAATCCTTTTCTTACAACATAAATTAAGGGGTTCACAACATTAGTTTTATAAAACTAGTACTTCATTATATCTTTACAGTGTTGTTAAGTTTAAATGTTGAGCCCAAATCTTTACATTACCTACAAGTTCCCACATTTGATGACTCAAATCTTAAGTGTTACCTACATTAAAGAACAGCCCCTATTTTAGGGGCTTTTTCGTATCTATATGCTTTATAAAATTATTTTTGAGTGTGATTTATAATCATGACCTTTTTCAAATTTATAAATATACTTTTCGCCATCTTTCATAATTATAGACTCCTAAAATACCTCTTGCAAGCTAAAATTAAATTGCTATGATTTTATAAATTTAGGCCTCAAAACAAATCAAACGTATTGTAATCCTTTTCATATAAAATAAATTAAGACGTTTACAACAATAGTTTAAAAAACTAACCCTTCATAATATCTTTACTGTATTGTTAAGATTAAGTGCTGATTCCCAAATCTTCAGTTTATCTACAAGTTCCCCCGCTTAATGATCCAAATCTTACGTGTAACCTACAGTAAAAAAAAGCCTCTAATTAGGGGCTTTTTTTATGCTATATATTTAAATACCTAGCTTTCATGCTCTTCAACATCTTTCTGCAAATCTAGTTTTCTAAAACCAGGGGAGACAATTGCCGTAAGACCCACAGTAAGTAAGGTCATTGTACCTCCAAATACAACTGCTGTTACCGTTCCCATCAACTTTGCGGTTACTCCACTTTCAAACGCTCCTAGTTCATTAGATGAACCAACGAACATTGAATTTACCGAAGCAACGCGCCCTCGCATATTATCGGGAGTCTTTAATTGCAATATTGTTTGTCTTATAATCATAGAAACCCCATCTACGGCACCACTTAAAAACAATGCAATTACCGATAACCAGAAATAAGTAGATAGGCCAAAGACAATCATACAAATACCAAAACCAAATACTGCAAATAATAATTTCTTACCTGCATTTTTATGTAGCGGAAAACGAGTAGACCCTAACATGGTAATTGCCGCCCCTACCGCCGGTGCTGCCCTTAATACACCGAAACCTTCTGACCCTACATGTAAAATATCTTGTGCGAAAATTGGTAATAAAGCTACTGCACCTCCAAATAATACTGCAATCATATCTAGGGTTAAGGCTCCTAATATAGCACGCGTTTTAAAAACAAAATTTAATCCTTCTTTTAAACTTTGAAAAACCGGTTCCCCTATTTTAGGATTTAGAATTGGCTTTTTTGAAATATTAAAAAGTGCTGCTAAAGCTAATAATGAAAAACCGAATATGACGCACATTGACCAATGTACTCCTATAAAACTAATAGAAAAACCAGCCAAAGCCGGACCAAGAACAGAAGCTAATTGCCATGTAGTGCTACTCCAGGTAGCAGCATTTGGGTATATTTTTTTTGGAACAATTAAAGCTATTAATGAGAAAATAGTGGGACCTAAAAAGGCACGAACTAAACCTCCTAAAAACACCAAAGCATAAATTCCGTACAGTATCACCTTTGTTTCATAGGTTTCTATAATCGAAGGCAAACTCAACATAAACAAGCCGAAACTTATTATTGAAAAGCCTAATATACATTTTATTAAAAGGTTCCGTTTTTCTTTTTGATCTACAATATGACCTGCAAAAAGTGCCATGCTTACTGCAGGTATTACTTCCATCAAGCCTATAATACCTAATGACAAAGGGTCTTTAGTCATAGAATATACTTGCCATTCTATAACAATAAACTGCATTGACCATGCAAATACCATCGCAAAACGAACTAAAAGAAAAATATTGAATTCCTTATATCTTAAGGCAGCATAGGGGTCATTTACGCTCATATGTAAATAGCTAAATAAAAGTCAAAGATATTTAATAAATTATCTACCGTTTCATGATAGTGAAACTTAATTGTTGCTTTAAAAAAATTTAAAAGTGTTATGTGATTTTCACCTCTTAATCAATCCCCATTTCATCAAAAAAAGAATCTAACTGTAATTTAAACAGTGTACCTTTTATTAAATCTTTAATTTCTAATACTTCATGAAAACTTACTGCAAAGGTTATTTGATTCGCAGGCGTATTTAAAAGCAATGATCTACATTCCCCTTTTACTTTACAGTCTTTACATAAATTACCCTTGCCACTCTGCAAAGTTTCATTTATGCATTTTGAAAAATATTGAATCTCATTAGGTGTTAGCAACAAACCAATATCTCTGAAAATCAATTGAACTTTATTTGTTTTTTGGGGCATATCTTGTTTCCACTGAAACGCTATACCAAAGTCATTTTGGTAAATCGTACTGATCTCATTCATAACTATCTAACTATTTCATATAAATATATGAATCTTATTTAGAATAATTATAAATAACGTATTTAAATTGTGATTTCTATTTGATTACCTTCTGGGTCTAAAACGACACTTTCGTAATACCCATCACCCGTTGTTCTTGGCTCCCCTGCAATAGTGTACCCATTGACCCTTAACTCATTAGTCAATGAATCTACCTTTTGTTTTGTACCTACTGAAATGGCCACATGTACAAAACCTGTATTTATAATATCAGGGTTGGAAGATGTATTTATTGATGGCTTATGCATTATTTCTAACCTTGCCCCTTCTTTAAAACTTAAAAAATAAGATGAAAAGTTCTTGGTAAGATTAACGTATTTTTTTCCTGAAACTGCATTAAAATAAGTTTCATAAAAAGCCCGCATTTTTTCTAAATTGGCAACCCAAATAGCAATATGCTCAATTTTCATTTTATGTCTTTAAGTTTTAGTTGAAGACTTACGTTTCCCTGCCATTCGTTTTCATCAAGTGAAAAGACCGCACTAAATGGTTTTCTACTCGTCACCAAAGATAGTTTTTCGCCCAAATTGAAACCAATACCATCAATCTTATGACTGTCTTGCTGTACCACAGAAATTTTTAAATGTGCGGCATTTGCGCCTACCCCTTTGGCATAGCCCGTATCTTTTATATTTTCAGCCATAAATACAGGCGACATATTACCAGGACCAAATGGTGCGAATTGCTTTAATATTCGCATTAATTTAGGTGTAATATCTTTTAATTCTATGACTGTATCAATAGTGATTTCAGGAATAAGTAATTGTGGATCTATATTTTCTTTGACTACCTTCTCGAACTGATGCTTGAAATTTAGATACTGCTCTTCAAGCATAGTAAGACCAGCAGCATATTTATGTCCGCCAAATTGTTCTATGTAATCAGCGCATCCTTCTAAAGCGTTATACACATCAAAGCCTTTTACAGAACGAGCCGATGCCGCCAATTTTTCTCCACTTTTAGTAAAAACCAATGTAGGTCTATAATACGTTTCGGTAAGCCTAGATGCTACAATGCCTATTACCCCTTTATGCCAAGTGTCTTTATAAACAACAGAAGTAAAGCCTTCTTCTTCTTTATTTTCTTTAATTTGAACCAATGCTTCTTGTGTGATCTCTTGATCTAGACCTCTTCTATCGGTATTGAATTTTTCTATTTCTGAAGCGAATTTCATCGCTTGGTCCATATTGGTTTCTGTCAATAAGTCAACTGCATGTTGACCATGTTTCATTCTACCTGCAGCATTAATTCTAGGTGCAATAATGAACACAACATCGGTTATAGAAAGCTCCTTTTTATTAAGCTGGTCTATGATTGCCTTAAAACCGATTCTAGGATGCTGGTTGATAACCTGTAGGCCATAGTAAGCAAGTATTCGATTCTCTCCAGTTATCGGTACAATATCTGCTCCAATTGCAGTTGCCACTAAATCAAGGTGATAGATTAAATCGTCAATTGTTTCACCTCGGTGTGAGCCTAATGCCTGAATTAATTTAAAACCGACTCCACAACCACATAATTCATCGAATGGATAGCTACAATCTTCTCGTTTTGGGTCTAAAACTGCGATTGCATCAGGTAGTGTTTTTCCTGGTCTATGGTGATCACAAATTATAAAATCTATTCCCTTTTCTTTGGCATAAGCAACCTTATCAATAGCCTTAACTCCACAGTCTAAAGCTACAATTAATGAGAAGCCATTATCTTCAGCAAAATCTATTCCTTTAAAGGAAACCCCATAACCTTCATCATAACGATCCGGAATATACGTAGCTACATTAGGGTAATAACTTAAAAGGTATGATGACAATAAGGCAACTGCAGTAGTACCATCAACATCATAATCACCAAAAACCAAAATATTTTCACCATTACCGATAGCTTCCTCAATTCTCTTAACGGCAATATCCATATCCTTCATTAAAAAAGGATCATGAAGCTCACTTAACTGTGGTCTAAAGAATGATTTTGCCCCTTCGAATGTTGTAATTCCTCGTTGCAAAAGAAGTTGCGCTACCAAATCATCTACCTGAAGTGCATTAACCAGAACGTCAATGTCTTCTTGTTTTGGTTTTGGTTTTATTGTCCAGCGCATAGTTTTGACATTCAGTTTGCAGTTGCAGTTAGCAGTCTATTAGTTTATAATTCATCATTGCGAACTATGAAGCAACCTCATGGATAGGAACACCAACAAACAGATTGCTTCCTGCCTAGCAATGATTTTTATTTTTTATGAAAAATAGTCTTTATGTCTAATTCAGCAAATTTTCTAAACATTTCCATAACGCCACAGTATTTTTCTACGGATAAATCAACCGCTCTCTGAAGTTTCTTCTCGTTTAGGTTTTCTCCATGAAAATGATATTCTACTATCACCTTATCATAAAATTTAGGATGCTCATCTGTTAAGTTTGCGATAGTTTCGATATGAAATTCCGCAACTTCCAGTTTCATTTTCTTAATCAATGCAGCAACATCTAACCCAGAACAACCTGCTAAAGAAGATAACATAAGCGCTTTTGGACGAAAACCACTTCCGTCACCACCATCTTCCTTGTCAATATCTATTCTTAATGAATGTCCTGATGGATTATTACTTTCGAAGGACATGTTGCCCATCCATTTTGTACTAATATGGTTTGTTGTGCTCATAATTTTTTGTTTCTTGTAAGGATACAAAAATACAACAATCTCGGCTGTCTTTTTCGGCAACCAAGTGAACATTGAAACCAGTAATTCGATTGACTTAAGTATCAAAACCTTAAAAAAATAACAATGGCATTAGTAACACCACTTGACCCAAATCATGATTCAGAGACTAAAGAACTAGCTGCTTTCTTTAATGAAACGTTAGGCTTTTGCCCCAATTCTGTATTGACTATGCAGCACAGACCTGCAATTTCAAAAGCATTTATTAATCTCAACAAAGCGGTTATGGCCAATGAAGGCCGCGTGACTTCTGCCTTAAAGAGAATGATTGCTTGGGTGAGCAGTAATGCTACAGGTTGCCGATACTGCCAAGCACATGCTATACGCGCCGCAGAACGATACGGTGCAGAACAAGAACAATTAGATAATATTTGGGAATACAGAACCCATTCCGCTTTTTCAGAAGCCGAACGTGCTGCATTAGATTTTTCTTTACAAGCCTCTCAGGTACCCAATGGAGTAGATGCTGAAATAAAAGAACGACTTTATAACTACTGGAACGAAGGTGAAATTGTTGAAATGTTAGGTGTTATTTCTCTCTTTGGATATCTTAATAGATGGAATGACTCTATGGGAACTTCTATTGAAACCGGAGCGGTCGATAGTGCCGACCAATACTTAAGCAAGCACGGCTGGGAAAAAGGAAAGCATGATGGGTCGCAATATTAGTTGTTGACCGTTGAAAATTAAAAAATTCGTCTTTGTGTGCCCAATAGTTATCGGGCACACAAAGACGAATTACCTTATAAAATCTCAGCAACCATATCTTGCAACACCTCAACAACATCATCTTCAAACCACGGATTTTTACTACGCCAAAAACGATTTACTGGAGAGGGATGTGGTAAAAGAAAGAATTTAGGTAAGTAATCTTCGTAGTGTAAAACATTGTCCGTCAAATTCTTTTTAGCTGATTTTCCTAAATATTGATCTTGTGAATATTTACCAATCAATAGAATAAGCTTTACATTTTCAAATTGTTCCCATACTTTAGAATGCCATAACGGCGCGCATTCTTTTCTTGGTGGTAAATCGCCTGTTTTTCCTTTCCCCGGATAACAGAATCCCATAGGTAATACCGCAAAATTATCTGGGTTATAAAAAACTTCTTCATTGACCCCCAACCATTCTCTTAATTTTTTACCGCTAGGATCGTCCCAAGCTTTATTTTCTACATGGGCTTTTCTGCCTGGCGCCTGACTTACCAGTATTATCTTGGATTTTATTGAACCTGCAATTATTGGTCGCGGTTCTAATGGCAAATGAGCCTTGCAAACTTCACAGCCTCTTATTTCAGATAATAAATTTTGCATATTTTTTAATATTTCATTATTGCGAAACACTAAGCAATCTATTTAATTTTGGATACCTAAAGTTAGTTTGCTTCGAACCCCGTAATCATTAAACTATAAAATACTTCAGCAACCAAATCGTCAGTATTCCCCAAAACGTTCCTGTCGCCATGCTTAAAATGGCCAAAACAATAGCATGTGGCATCCATTTTAAATTATAGGCGGCAGTAACAGCTGGGGCTGTAGCAATTCCACCAACATTCGCCATACTTGCAATTGGCACCCATGCCATATTTACATTTAAGAGCTTAGCAATAAGTATCATGAACATGAAGTGGCCAACCAACCAAACTACCAAAAACCCAAGAAAAGACACGTTAATTCCGAGCGTAGTTATTTGCAGTTTTAAACCTAAAATAGCCATAACCACAATAATAAGAATTCCTCCTGCTTTTAAAGCGAATATGTAATTCCATTGTTTTATAAAATTGCTTATCACCAAGCCTAAGAAGGATAATAGCACAACTTTCGCAACAAAACTTTCTATTAAAAAATTACATAGAATTACTATTCCTAATAAGATTGCGACACTTATCAAAGGATTTAATTTGACACCTGTTTCTAAACGAATATCTTCTGGAATAGCAACATCGGTAATTTTAAACCATGAATTAAGTTTGTCGCTTTTCTTTATGCTTTGAAACATTAGAATAGTCCAAACATTCACCAGGATATTATCCATCACCAAAATGGTAAGGAATATGTTTTCGGGGCATTCTACCAATTCTTTTAAGACTAACTGACTGGTACTGCCCCCTATCCAACTTCCTACAATAGGCGGTATGCCCATCCAATAACCATCACCAATCATGATTTCAGAAACCAATTCGGTCTCAGAAAAAAGTAATAAAAATAATATAGGGAATACTGCTATGAACAATGATCCCGATACAAAAACCAATAAAGGTTTTAACCCGATTGCTTTTAGCTGAGTAAGCGACAAACTGCTCATCACAGCAATTATCGCTAAGGGGATAAAATAATCCTTACTAAAATCATGAATACTAGCCTGGGAATAATCAACATTCAGCACATAGGAAATAATCGCAGGAATGATGTAAGCCAATAAGATTGCCGGTACCCAATCAAAAATAGATTTAATGTGTCTATTTTCCCATCGGTCCAAAAAATAAACAGCTATGACCGTTATTGTGGCTATGACCCATGGTGCTATCATAGCATCAATTTAAGGTATTTTTAGTGCTATTCTAAAGTTTTTTTAAAGGCTTTCCTTCAAAAGTCAAGCCTTCAAAACCGGTTTTGATAAAATTTCTGATATTCTGGTGACCATCACCTTCTGGTTCTTGAAGTACCTCATCAAAATAATAAGCACCAAAACACGCCAATGTTTCCTGTTTTGTTAATCCTTCCTTCAAGGAAAAAGCAAATACTTTACATGAACCAGAGTTCTGACCAACCTCATTTGTTATATTTCCGTTTGTAAAAAAAGTAGGCGTAAAAGTGTAATTGGATTCAATTACCGCCATAGTTTCCGAAAATGTAATATCTTTTGGACTAGTTGCTAATTTTTTCTTGAACTCTTTTAATATCATTTATTTTTTTCCTCCCACAACGATTACAATCTCTCCTTTAGGTGGTTTCTCTGTAAAATGTTTCAAGACTTCTTCAGCTGAACCGCGAACGGTTTCCTCATATAACTTTGTTAATTCTCTAGAAACGGAAACAGGTCTGTCAGCTCCAAAATATTCAACAAAATTTGCAAGCGTCTTCAATAATTTATGTGGAGATTCGTAGAAAATAATGGTGCGTGATTCTTCCGCTAAAAACTTAAGGCGAGTTTGTCTTCCTTTTTTAACCGGTAAAAATCCTTCAAAGACAAACTTATCATTTGGCAAACCACTATTGACCAATGCTGGTACAAATGCCGTAGCACCTGGCAAACAATCTACCTCAATCTCATGTTCTACACAGGCACGAGTCAATAAAAAGCCGGGGTCTGATATAGCAGGCGTACCTGCATCAGAAATTAATGCAATGTTCTCACCGTTTTTTAATCGACCTACTAAATAGTCGACCATATTATGCTCATTATGCATATGGTGACTTTTCATAGGCGTACCAATTTCAAAATGATGCAATAACTTACCACTAGTACGAGTATCCTCTGCTAGTATTAAATCGACCTCTTTTAGAATGCGAATGGCCCTTAAGGTCATATCTTCTAAATTGCCTATCGGAGTCGGAACTAAATAAAGTTTTCCCATGTGTTTCTAAAGTAAACAACCTCGGGGCTAACCCAAGACATTCGTAACGAAACGACTTAAATATAACGAGGTAAGCCTCGGGGCATTTAAATCTCGATTATCGAGTAAAAAACCCAACAGATGTGCTGGGTGTATTTTTTAATTATTGCTATTAGGCAAATCTACGGGCTACCAATTCTATAAAACGCTCTTCAAAGGGCTCTTTACCAGCCCAATTATTATAGTCTGGTTTTACCATGTTCTTAATGAACGAAATAGAACGCTCTTCAGAATCTATCGTGTTTAATTGAGATAAGACACGATTATAATCTTCCATATTGTTATTGAACAAATGCTTTACAAAAGCCAAACGGTCATTAAGGTCGACCTTCACGTTGCTTTTCGCTAAGCGGTCATTTAAAGATTTAGGCGATGCTTCACTTTTCTTTAAATCCTCATTCGAAGGCATAAAAAGCTCCTTATCATTTTTCATGTAGTTAGGTTTTGACATAAACTCAGCCAATACATCTTCAAGCTCTTCATTATTTGGCATTTCAGAAACCATATCCTTAATCGTATCCATGCCAGGTATCATGATATCTTCATCGTGTGGGTTATTCTCTGGTACTGACTTATTAGAATCTAATACCGCGTTCGCCAATTCTTCGAACTTAGCGGCAATAGCATTTTTAGAAACATCTACTTCCATGTCTTTCAGTTCCAGTTCAATAAACTTTAGCACAGCCAATTTTTCATAAAGGCTTTTAGACATTTCATACAGTCCAACTATATCATCTAGATTATCTGCAGTTAAAATTTCTGTAGATAATTTTTTCAATTCCTGTTTCAACTTATTTTTCATCTCACAATTTTTTATGTCAAGACCAAGAAGGTGGCTTTTTTTAATAACTTTATCTTTCTAAAATTATAAACGAAAAACACCTTATTTTCGTCTAAAATTACAAAATGTTTCTTGAAAACACAGTGAATCCGGAAGAACAATTCGGATGGATAGAAGTCATTGCCGGGTCTATGTTTTCTGGAAAGACAGAAGAATTGATCCGAAGGCTAAAACGTGCCCAGTTCGCCAAATTAAAGGTTGAAATTTTTAAACCTATGGTAGATACTCGTTATGACGATGATATGGTGGTTTCACATGACGCCAATGAAATACGTTCTACGCCTGTACCTGCTGCTGCGAATATTAGAATACTTGCAGATACTTGCGACGTTATCGGCATTGACGAAGCGCAATTCTTTGATGATGAAATAGTTACCGTTTGTAATGATTTGGCTAATAAAGGCGTTCGAGTTATCGTTGCCGGACTTGATATGGATTTTAAAGGAAAGCCATTTGGCCCAATGCCAGCACTTATGGCAACGGCCGAATACGTAACTAAAGTACATGCCATTTGTACCCGAACAGGTAATTTGGCCAATTATAGTTTTAGAAAATCTAACAACGACAAATTGGTGATGCTCGGTGAAGTAAATGAATATGAACCCTTGAGTCGAGGAGCATATTATAAGGCAATGCTAAAAGAAAAGGTGAAAACCATGGATGTTAAATCTGAGGAAATAGATGGTATCAAAAAGACATGAAATAACTAAAACGAGAGAAACAGTTTTAGAAATTGACCTAAAAGCACTACAGCATAATTACGAATATTTACGTTCAAAGATAAAGCCAGAAACCAAGTTTTTAGCAGTTGTAAAAGCGTATGCTTATGGTAGTGATTCTCAAGCCATTGCCTTACATTTACAAGACTTAGGCGTAGATTATTTTGCTGTTGCTTATGTTAACGAAGGTGTTCATTTAAGAGAAGGAGGCGTCACAGCGCCTATTTTAGTACTTCACCCGCAAAAGGTTCACTTTAAAATTTTAATTGAACATACCCTTGAGCCGAGTATCTATTCAAAATCTATCTTATCAGATTTTATTTTAACGGCACAAAAACTGGGCGTTAAAGAGTACCCTATACACTTAAAGTTTAATACAGGGTTGAATAGATTAGGTTTCTCTGCCGAAGAATTATCTGAAATTTCAAAACTGATACATAATCAAGATACCGTTAAGGTAGTTGGTATCTTATCTCATTTAGCCGCTACTGAAGATAGTAATGAAACTGAATTTACAAACTTGCAACTAAAACGTTTCAAGGCTATTTGTAAAGAAGCAGACGCTACCTTTAAAAGCAAACTATTAAAACACGTTTTGAATACCTCTGGGATTATAAATTACCCTCAAGCGCAATATGACATGGTAAGAAGTGGTATTGGCTTGTATGGTTACGGAAACCAACCAGATGTAGATACTCATTTAATACCTGTGGTAACATTAAAAACCATAATTGCACAGAAGCATAGTATTCCTGCTGGGGAGACTGTGGGATATAATCGTCAGTTTACCTCTAATTCGGAAATTATTACAGCCACTTTACCTTTGGGCCATGCCGACGGTATAGGCAGACAATATGGTCATGGCAAAACATTCGTAAGTATTCATGGTCAATTAGCTCCCATTATTGGAAATGTTTGTATGGACATGTTAATGATTGACGTAACAGGGATTGAATGTTCTGAAGGGGATGAAGTAATTATCTTCGGAAAAGAATTATCTGCTTCAGAATTCTCGCAGACAGCTAATACTATTTCATATGAGTTAATTACAGGACTTTCGCAACGCATTAAGCGGTTAATCATAAACTGAATTTATTAACGTTTCTTTAAGGTTTGGAAATTTTTAGTAAATTGCCTTACTTTATTAATAACCATTAACTTAAATTAAGTAATCATGTTAAAAGAATTCAAGAATTTTATTATGACGGGTAACGTCATAGATTTAGCCGTTGCTGTATTACTCGCAGGTGCTGTGGGATTAGTCGTTAGCGGCTTTGTTGGCGATATTATGATGCCAATTGTTGGTCATTTCAGTGGAGGCGTAGATTTTGCCGATATGAAAGTTGTATTATCTGAGGCAATTATTGCAGCTGATGGTTCGGTCACAAAACCAGAAAATGCCATTATGTATGGAAAATGGATTAATGCAATTATCAACTTAATAATCGTTGGTTTTGTTTTATTCATGATTGTTAAAGCTTACAACAAAACAAAAACTCCACCAGCTCCAGTAGAAGAGGCTCCAAAAGGACCAACTGCTGAAGAACTTTTGGTAGAAATTCGTGATGCTTTAAAAAAGTAAATTTAATTAACACCTTGATTTTTTCAAGGTACCGTTGCACTGCAACCTATTATTAATAAAACCGTCAACCTTGTTTCGCTAACATTGTTGACGGTTCTTTTTTTGAATTTTACCCAAACGCCTAATTCCATTCATCAATATTTCAATTGTTGTAAATTAAACATTTTGTTGTATTTTGATTATTCCTTGTTTTTTTGCTTGTACAGATTATAGTAATGGTTATTTTTGCCGCTTAATTATAATGAACTAACAAATGAAAGTAGCTGTTGTAGGTGCCACAGGCATGGTAGGCGAAGTACTATTGAAAGTATTAGCAGAACGTAATTTTCCGATAACGGAATTATTGTTGGTTGCTTCTGAACGTTCAGTTGGTAAAAAAATGAGCTTTCAGGGTAAAGAACATACCGTTATTGGCTTGGCAGATGCTGTAGCTGCAAGACCAAATGTTGCAATCTTTTCTGCTGGTGGTGACACTTCGTTAGAATGGGCTCCAAAATTTGCTGAAGTAGGTACAACAGTGGTAGATAATTCTTCTGCTTGGAGAATGGACCCCACTAAAAAATTAGTGGTCCCTGAAATAAATGCCCATGAACTTACCGCAAATGATAAAATAATCGCCAACCCAAATTGTTCTACAATACAATTGGTAATGGCCCTATATCCATTGCACAAAAAATATAAAATGAAACGTGTTATAGTTTCAACCTACCAGTCTGTTTCTGGTACAGGGGTAAAAGCCGTGAAACAACTCGAAAATGAAATCGCAGGCATACAGGGAGAAATGGCCTATCCTTACCCAATTGGTAGAAATGCATTGCCTCACTGCGATGTTTTTATGGAAAATGGCTATACCAAAGAAGAAATGAAGCTAGCGCGCGAACCTCAAAAAATATTAGATGACCGTACATTCTCAATTAGTGCTACTGCCGTTCGTATACCAACTGCCGGTGGGCATTCAGAGTCTGTTAATGTAGAATTTGAAAATGATTTTGAGCTAAATGAAGTACGTCGACTTTTAAACGAAATGCCTGGTGTAACGGTTCAAGATAATCCAGATACGAACACCTACCCTATGCCTATATACGCACATAATAAAGATGAAGTTTTTGTAGGTCGCATACGTAGAGATGAAACTCAGCGTAATACCTTAAACATGTGGATAGTTGCCGATAACTTAAGAAAAGGTGCAGCAACAAATGCCGTACAAATTTCAGAATACTTAGTTGAAAAAGGACTAGTTTAAATCACATTTTAAGAACGTTAAAACCTTCAAAACTTATCTGTTTTGAAGGTTTTTTTATGGTATTTTAGTAAAAAACCGCTACTAATGAAAAAATTGCTGTCTGGCTTATTCGCCATTATCCTAATCTCTTCATGTAAAAATGAATCTAAACCCGAACCTATTATCGTGAATTACCCCGTAACAAGCAAAGTTGACACTATAGACACTTATTTTGGAATCGAAGTAAAAGACCCTTATCGTTGGTTAGAAGATGATAGAAGTCCAGAAACCGAAGCTTGGGTCAAAAATCAAAATAAGACAACATTTGGTTATTTAGAACAAATACCTTTTCGAAAAGATTTAAAGAATAGACTTGAAAAATTATGGAACTATGAAAAACTAGGTTCTCCTTTCAAAAAAGGAGACTATACCTATTTCTATAAAAATGACGGGTTACAAAACCAATATGTGGTTTATAGAACAAAAGATGATGAGGGACCAGAAGTATTTTTGGACCCTAATACTTTTTCTGAAGATGGTACAATTTCCTTAGCTGGTTTGACCTTTACTAAAGACGGTTCATTAGCAGCTTATCTAATTTCTGAAGGAGGTAGTGATTGGCGAAAGGCAATTATTTTAAATGCCGAGACCCAAGAAATTATGGAAGACACCTTGATAGATATTAAATTCAGTGGTATCTCTTGGAAAGGCAAAGAAGGTTTCTATTACTCTAGCTACGACAAACCTAAAGGAAGTGAACTATCTGCCAAAACTGACCAACATAAAGTTTACTACCATAAATTAGGTACACCACAAAAAAACGATGAACTTATATTTGGTGGCACTCCTCTAGAAAAACATAGATATATTGGAGCAAGTGTTACCGAGGATAATAAATATTTGGTAATAAGTGCCTCAATATCTACCTCGGGTAATAAGTTGTTTATTAGAGATTTGGAAGACCCAAACGGGTTATTAATTCCTATAGTTGAAGATACCGATTCTGATAATTATGTTATTGACAATGTAGGCTCTAAACTTTATTTAGTCACGGACAGAAATGCACCTAATAAAAAGATAGTTACTGTTGATGCCAAAAATCCAGAGTCAGAACATTGGGTAGATTTTATTCCAGAAACCGAAAACGTCCTTAGCCCTAATACAGGTGGAGGATATATTTTTACAGAATATATGGTAGATGCCATTTCAAAAGTTTTTCAATATGATTATGATGGCAAATTTATTCGCGAAGTAAAATTACCCGGCATTGGATCTGCAAGTGGTTTTAGTGGTGAGAAAGAAGACATAGATTTGTATTTCTCATTTACGAACTACAATACACCAGGTTCTATCTATAAATACAATCCAGAAAATGGTGAATATGGGCTATACTGGAAACCCGAAATAGATTTTAATCCTGAAAATTATATTTCTGAACAAATATTTTACGACTCAAAAGACGGCACTAAAATACCAATGATTATCACCTATAAAAAGGGCATTAAATTAAATGGGGGGAACCCTACTATATTATATGCTTATGGAGGGTTTAATGTTAGTCTTACACCTTCTTTCAGTATTGCCAATGCAGTTTGGATGGAGCAAGGTGGTATTTATGCTGTACCAAATTTACGTGGTGGTGGCGAGTATGGTAAAAAATGGCATGATGCCGGTATCAAGACCAAAAAACAAAATGTATTCGATGACTTTATTGCAGCAGCAGAGTATTTAATTGCCAACAAATACACGTCAAAAGAGTACTTAGCTATTCGAGGTGGTTCTAATGGTGGACTTTTAGTTGGGGCTACAATGACGCAAAGACCAGATTTAATACAAGTAGCACTGCCTGCGGTTGGTGTTATGGATATGTTACGCTATCATACATTTACAGCCGGTGCAGGATGGGCGTATGATTATGGAACTGCTGAAGATAATATTGAAATGTTCGAGTATCTAAAAGGGTATTCCCCTGTACATAATGTAAAGGTGGGAACTGAATACCCGGCTACCTTAGTAACTACCGGAGACCATGATGATAGGGTGGTACCAGCACATAGTTTTAAGTTTGCCGCTGAACTTCAGGAAAAACAAGAAGGTAATAACCCTACTTTAATTCGTATTGAAACCAATGCAGGTCATGGCGCTGGTACACCTGTTAGTAAAACCATCGAACAATATGCAGATATATTTGGATTTACACTTTTTAATATGGGGTATACAGAATTACCGAACAAAAGTGTCTTAAAAGATTTTAAAGAGTGAAAATTTATGACTTTTTAATTTCAATCCTTTTGGGGTATAAAATTTCAAACAGGTAAGATTTGACTTTTTTATTTGATGCTATGAGTTGATATACATACCAAACAATTAAAGTCATAACAACCATTTCACCACCGTCTTCAATTAGACCAATTACAAAACCAACTTTTAAATTTTCTCCTAAAATTTCATGAAGCATATCAAAACCTACTCCAAAAAATATCATGAATGCTAGTAAAATAAACAAATCAATAGTTCTCTTTTTAAAGATTAAATTTCCTTTAAAATAAGCTAATACAAACGATAAAAGTATGGCCATACCAACGATTGCAACAAAGGTTAATTCTCCAAAGTCTACAGCCCTAAGTCCAAACATGGGCTTAAAATTAAATTCTTTGACCAAAACTTCTCCCATAGACTCATGAAGGCTCAGAGAATCGTCTAAAAGAAAAAAGATAAATAATAAAACCCAAGAAATATAAGCGTACGCTTTTTCAACGTACATCAAGTACCCAATCATTATTATAACAGAAAGGTATTTTAAGTATTGGAAAATTTCTGCAAAACTTTCATCTTGGGTGAGAACCAAAAAATTGTAATCACCGAAATTTTCAATTTTCCCAATAAAATATAAAAAACAAGTAACAATATGTACGACAACAAAAATTAAATCAACGAATAACAATATTAACAGCAATTTATTTGTCTTTTTAGCCGAAAAGTTGTCTCTTAAATATTTAATCATTTCATTAATTTTAAACTAAAATAGTTTAAAATTTATTAACTTTTTAATGAACTCTAATGCTACGCATTCAAAATTTATCATTTGCATACGCTAAAATAGATATCCTTCAGGATATAAATATCAGGATTCAACGAGGAGAGCATGTTGCCATAATTGGAGAAAGCGGGTGTGGTAAAAGTACTTTACTCAAACTTATCTATGGATTAATGGATTTGGAACAGGGTGAAATTTTCTGGGAAGATGAGCAAATTCTAGGCCCTGCTTATAATTTGGTGCCAGGAGCTTCATTCATGAAATACCTTTCCCAAGATTTTGATTTGATGCCCTACATATCCGTTTCAGAAAATATTAGCCAATACCTTTCTATTTTCTATCCCGAAGAACTAAAAGAAAGAACTCAACAGCTTCTAGAAATGATTGAGCTTACAGAGTTTGCTGACAAAAAAGTTAAAACTCTAAGCGGTGGTCAACAGCAACGAGTTGCCCTTGCAAGGGTTTTGGCTCAAAAACCAGAAGTTTTACTCTTAGATGAACCTTTCGGACACATCGATAATTTTCTTAAAAATAGCCTAAGACGTAATATTTTCAATTACTTAAAAGAAAATAGAATCACCACCATTGTTGCAACACATGATGTACACGATGTATTGCCATTTGCTGATCGCGCAGTTGTTTTAAGAGACAAAGAAATAATTGCAAGGGCTAGGCCGATGGACCTTTACAAAAATCCGAAAAGTTTATATGTTGCATCCCTATTTGGTGAAGCAAGTATGATATCAATCGATGTACTTAAAACCTATGCAAATACTAAACGAAAAATTATCGTGTATACTCATGAGTTTAGAGTTTCACCATCTTCAGGATTAAAGGTTATTGTTGAAAAAGCATATCCTATGGGTAGTCACTATTTAACCGAAAGTAGAGGCACCGAAAATGAAGTTATCTTTTTTAATGCTGACCAACTGCTACCAAAAGGTAAAGAGGTGTTTTTAAACGTGGCCATAGAAACTATCAATCAGCGCATACAAGAAGCCGCTTCAACCTAAAGACAAGATAAAGATTACATTACTCAATAACAGTCTTGTAAAACAACTCATCTCTAATTAGAGATTTTTCGTTGAAAAGTAGGAATATTTGTTTTAATTACTTTTGTAAAAATGCTATTTTGAATCAAGACCAAATTATTACTGAATTACAGTTTAAGGCCATTAGAAGTAGTGGTCCTGGTGGTCAGCATGCAAACAAGGTTTCTTCTAAAGTAGAACTCACTTTTGAATTAAATACTTCTAACGGACTTACCGAACGAGAAAAGAAGAGAGTTCAATTAAAACTAGACAGCAAATTAACCAATGACGGAGTATTTATTTTACAATGTGATGAATCACGAAGTCAACATAAAAACAAACAATTGGTAATCAAACGATTTTTTAAATTACTTGAAAAATCTTTAATAATACCTAAGCCAAGAAAAAAAAGCAAACCGACCCGGTCGTCGATTGAAAAAAGATTGAAAGGCAAGAAAATAGCCTCCCTTAAAAAATTGAATCGAAGTAAACCAGCGTTTTAACCCACTCTATTTATCAACGTACCAATTCCATCTATTGAAATAATAACCTCATCATTGATTTCTAATGTAAAATCACTTGATGGTATAATACCTGTTCCGGTCATTAATAAACTACCATAGGGAAATGTACATTCTCTATAAAGATATTCAACAATATCTACCAGCTTTCGTTTTATTTGGTCAATACCAATATTTTTATCAAATACGTTTTTCCCTGCCCTTTTGATGGTTAAACTTATTTTGGTATCCGTTGGCAAAGGCTCGTTGGTTAGCAACACACAAGGGCCTAGCGCAGCACAGCCATCATATGTTTTGGCTTGCGGCAAATACAACGGGTTCTCGCCTTCTATACTTCTAGAGCTCATATCATTCCCTATGGTGTATCCAACAACTTTACCAGTAGATGTTATAACTAAGGTTAATTCTGGTTCGGGAACGTTCCAACTAGAATCTTTTCGAATTCGAACAACACCTCCATAACCAACCGTACGGTGGGCCGTAGCTTTGAAAAATAATTCCGGTCGATCAGCCTCATAAACTTTAGCGTAGAAACTACTTCCCCCAGATTCTTTAGATTCCTCTTCCCTTCCTAATTTGCTATTGTAATAAGTAACTCCACTAGCCCATATTTCTTGACTTTGAACAGGAGCTTTTAGTTCGTTTCCTAAAATAGCGTTGGCATCCTTAACTCTATTACTCTCATTTAGTTTTGCCTGTGAATTTGCGATAATGTCATTATCGTTAATAAACTCATCCCAGTTCTCTTGATCAAGTAGATGGAATTTTGATTCATGTTCTACTAAGATTCCACTTTTTGTATTATATACTTTCATTTTATATGAATTTATGCAAAGATTGTATAGAAGATAAAAACGGTAATAGCGCCTGTAAGTCCGAGTAAGCCACTTCCTAAACTAAATAATCGATACCCTGTTTTCACATTCATGCCGCTCATTTGGGTAACAACCCAAAAGAAACTATCGTTAGCATGGGAAACAACTGCCGATCCCGCACCTATTACGATTACAACCAAGGCTTTTTGTATTTCAGAATCAAAACCAAGTGATGACATCATGGGCATAATGATAGATGCTGTAGTCACTAAAGCCACCGTTGAAGAACCTTGGGCTGTTTTTATAGCAGCCGCCAAAACAAAAGGCAAGAATATTCCCATGTTGTATTCCGTTAGCGTTTGACCTAAAATATCAGCTATACCTGAATTCTGTAAAATTTTACCAAATATTCCGCCTGCTCCTGTTATCAAAATTATTGATGCGGCATCCTTAATTGCTTTTCCTACCCACCCAGAAGATGATAGCATATCATAATTCAACTTCTTGGGTAATAAAAGACATAATAAAATACCAATCAACAAGGATATTACCGGTTCTCCGACAAAATTTATGAACTCTATAAAACCATTATCCAATCCTGTTTTAGTTGGATTTAAAACTGATTTCAATACGATTAGCAGAATCGGAACCAGAATTGGAATTGAGGATTTAAGCGCGCTAGGCGATTCTTTAATTTCCTTTTCAGCTGTTAATGCATCTTCAATATCTGGTTCGATATATGTTTTAGATGCATACTTTTTTGCGAAAATAATACCAACAATTAAAGCAACAATACTGGTTGGGAAACCAAAGGCAATGACCAATCCCAAATCTGCGTCCAATATTCCTGCAGCGGCAATTGGGCCAGGCGTTGGTGGCACCATTGTATGAGAAGCCATTAGACCTAAACCTAGTGCTATTGCCGGACCAGCAATCGAAATTTTTGCTTTCTTAGAAAGGCTTTTGTTCAATGGATGCAATAACATAAAACCGCTATCCGCAAAAACAGGAATTGACACGATATAACCAATAATACCCATAGCTGTAGGTACTCTTTTGCTTCCAATAATTTTCAACACCTTTTCTGCAATAGCGAAAGCGCCACCAGTATTTTCTAAAAATGCACCTATGATTACTCCAAGAACTATTATCAATCCTATTTTACCTAGCGTACCCCCAAAACCTTCGTTAATTGAAACTATAATATCGGCGTAAGGCATCCCGGCAAAAATTCCATATAAAATAGAAATTATGAAGAGCGCTAAAAAAGCATGTATTTTCAGCTTAGTCGTTAATATGATGATGGCAATAACTGCAATTATTAAATAAAATATTTCCATAATTTAATGTAAATCTCGTTCTACTTTTGACCCTGAACCACCTACAAGGAAATCTAAATCAGCTCCTTTATCGGCTTGTTGTACATGATCAATATACATTTTAACATATCCTCGTTCAGCTAACGATTCTGGGGCAACCCATTCTTTTTTTCGCTTGATCAATTCTTCTAATTCAACATCAAGATGCAGTGAACGTTTTTCAACATTCAATTCTATCATGTCACCATTTTTCACAAATGCTAACGTTCCACCAACTGTTGATTCTGGAGATACATGTAGAATAACAGTACCTGCAGCTGTACCGCTCATTCGCCCATCTGAAATGCGAATAATATCAGTTATTCCTTTAGCTAATAGTTTTTTAGGAAGGTCAACATTACCTACTTCCGGCATTCCTGGATATCCTTTTGGACCAACACCCTTAAGAACAATCACACTATTCTCATCAATTTCTAAATTTGGGTCGTCAATCCGCTCATGGTAGTCTTCCATACTTTCAAAAACAACAGCTTCTCCGCGATGTTTCATCAATTTTGGTGTTGCCGCTGACGGTTTAATAACGGCTCCATTTTCACATAGATTCCCTTTTAATACAGCGATGCCTGCTTTTTCTTGAAAAGGATGTTCTAAAGCTGCAATAACATCTCTGTCATAACATACTCCACTTTCGTAATTATCTGTGATACTTTTACCATTTACAGTAATGGTCTTATCATGTAACAGTGGTTTCAATTCTTTCATGACCACCGGCAATCCGCCAGCATAAAAGAAATCTTCCATTAAATATTTTCCAGACGGTTTTAAATTCACGAGTAAAGGCACTTTACTACCCACCTTATCAAAGTCCTCTAAATTCAGTTTAACTCCAATTCTTCCAGCAATAGCTGTTAAATGAATTATAAGATTTGTAGAGCCGCCTACAGCAGCATTGGTAACAATAGAATTCTCAAACGCTTTTCTTGTTAAAATTTTAGAAAGTTTTAAATCTTCCTTTACCATTTCTACAATTCGTCTTCCAGATAATTGAGCGAATAATTTTTTTCTAGAATCGACCGCAGGTATTGAAGAAAAGCCCGGTAATGTTAACCCTAAAGCTTCACACATAGTAGCCATAGTTGAAGCGGTACCCATGGTATTGCAATGTCCAATACTTCTAGCAACACAAACCTCAGCTTCTTTAATATCTTCTGCAGAATATCCACCAATCTCTTGGCGCTCTTTTATCATCCAGTTCATAGAACCAGAGCCTATCTTCTCTCCTCTAAAACGACCTGTTAACATAGGCCCACCAGGTACAACAATGGTAGGTAAATCTACACTACAGGCACCCATTATTGTGGAAGGTGTGGTTTTATCACATCCTGTCAATAAAACAATACCATCTAATGGATTAGCGCGAATGGATTCTTCTGTATCCATACTCGCTAAATTGCGAAATAACATGGTTGTGGGTTTCATAATAGTCTCGCCTAAAGACATTACTGGAAACTCCAATGGAAATCCGCCTGCTTCTAAAATTCCTCTTTTTACAACCTCAGCAAAATCTCGAAGATGGCCATTACATGGTGTTAGTTCAGACCAGGTATTGCAAATTCCTATTACTGGTTTCCCTTCAAAATAATCATTTGGATATCCTTGATTTCTTAACCAAGATCGGTGGACAAAACCCATTTTATCGTTACCACCGAACCACTCGCTACTCCGTAATTTCCTTTTCTTATCCATATTATTAATTAGGCAAAAAAAGATATGCCGGCTTTAAGATAGCCAAATATTTTATACGAAATATTATCGAATTGTTAGTATCGTTGAGGTTTTGCCATTAAAATGAAAAGTGTCTCCGATAGCCTTACCGTAAATCAATTTTCCGATTGGGGTGGCAGCAGAAATGCAAAACACAGAATTGGTCGAATTTTTATACTCTCCTGCCGATATAGCTATATAGTAAGTGAAGGAATCGGTAACGACTAAGTTTCCCAAACCAACCAATTGGGAGTTCTTATCTTTTGGAACTTTAGAAAGAAGTTGTTGTGTTTTTTCTAATTCTGATAATTGCTGACCCAGTTTTTCGCGCTCTAATTGAATCATTGCCCTACCAGTTTCATGCTTATCACCAGCGCTACTTTTTGTTTCTGAAGTTAGCGCGGTTTCAAGTTCCTTTATCTGCGACTGTATTCTTCCTAGCCTTTCTGCCACAAATTGTCCACAATAATTGTATGCCTCCTTTTTTAAGGTATCTAATTCTTCAATTTTCTTCAACGTGGTATAAGTCTGCTAATTTATAAATCAGGTAATTTACCATTTGATGGTCTGCATCGCCTGATTGTATCATTCTTTGGATAGCACTTTTATTTTCAATTTTAAAATAATCTAAATCGCCAGAACGGTCCTCACTAAAAATATTCCAAGACTTTAGCCCACTCAACATCGCTTTATGAGCTTCATATTTTTTAGTGATTTCATGCTCTTGCTTTTTACTAATTGATATAGGCAATTCATAGTCTTGCAATAATTTATAATCTGCAGAAATACGGGCATCTGCTTTCTCTGCTTCGGTAATTATTTTAAAATAGGCTTTTGTTACCAGAGTTTGGTACCGGTCCTCAAAACCAGCTTCTATTTTTACATCATTGGCAAGTAAAACCTCGTTATCATTACTAGCATATAATTCTTCTGTATTCTCCGCATTATTAGAAAGTAAAGACTCTTGCCATGCTTGAGATTTTATCAATTCTTTCCACACTTTAGCATATTCGCGCTGGTAGTGGGTTTGTGACGCGCCACAACCTACAAGGCACATAACCCCTAACACAGCTAACATTTTACCTGTGGCAATCCTTTGTTTCAATTCTTTCATATAGTATTCAATGCTATTACAAACCATATTAGAAGTCTACTGTTCTAAGTAAACCAATACGTTAATTTGGGTAATAGATAAGCTAAGGGGATGTACAATTTAAAAATAAAATCAAGAGAATACGTGTCTTTCAGATAAGATTTAAAAAAACAGGTTAAAAGGAATACAAGCTATTTGAAAATACTTGCCAACTGCTTGCCTATTGTTGTCCCTATGGCAATTCCCATACCACCCAAACGCACTCCACAGGCCACATTTTCGGTAAGTTGTTTTATAATTGGTTTTTTTTGTTGGCCAACACCCATAATTCCGCTCCAACTATAATCGATTTCAAATTCATTATTAGGCAGAATAACTGTTTTTAATAATTCTTTGAGTTTGTGTTCGACCAAGTTGGTAGTCCCAAAATCGTAAGTTTCCTCTGTCTTAAAATCTAAATTTCTACCTCCACCAAAAAGTATACGATTATCAACATTTCGAAAATAATAATAGCCTTCATCTAAATGAAATGTTCCTTTGATAGATAAATTAGGAATTGGTTTCGTAATAAGAACTTGTGCTCTTGCTGGGCTTACCTTTTCTGGAAGTAATTGTGAAGCAAAACCATTTGTGGCTATTAATAGTTTATTAGTCTGAAACTCAAAATCATTTGTGCAAATGGTAACCTTGTTGTCAGAATCTTCGAAAGAATCAACCTTAGTAGCGTTTAAAATGGTTATTCCATTTTGTAAGGCTAACTGTAACAAGGATTTCATCATCTCTCCCGTATTAATTTGACCTTCGTAAACTTGGGAGATATATTCATTTTTAATACCCTTAAAATGAAATTGGTTTGGTGCGGTTTCAAAAGCATCCTTCTTAAAAATAGGTCGCAATAAATTATTTATCTCAATTATATTCTTGCGACAATGTTGATAAAGCTCTTCGTCTCTTTCTAAAAAGAGTTCGTGTCCTCCATGTTTTTTAAAACCAATTGATGAATCCCCTAATAGACTACGTAGCGCTTGAATACCTTTCCATCTATCGCTAACTAAATTTATCACCTCTTGCTCTGAATGTGTTTTTAGGTCGGATAATATTTCTGAAATACTACCAAAACAAGCAAACCCTGCATTCTTCGTACTAGCGCCTTGTGGCAAGGTGCCTTTTTCCAAAACCAATATACGGGCTTGTGGAAAGTTATTTTTTAATTCTAAGGCACAGTTTAACCCAACAATACCGCTGCCAATTATGGTAAAATCAATATTGGAAAACCAAGATTTGCGCTCCCAGTAGCTAAGGTTCATATTCAATTTGTCTTTTAAATTATAATCCTACTGAATCCATGGCATTTTCTTCATACCTGCTATCTTCCGCAGGATATCGAAGTGATTGTTCAAAGTTACCAGATTGTTTCGCTAACGACCATATTAAACTTTCACCAGCATATTCTGACTTTGGTTGTTTTTCAAATACTTCATCTTGATAAGCTTCTTTAGCGTTAATAATGGTCCAACCTTTTTTCTTGAACTCCTTAATTAAATCTCCTAAGAATAAAGCTGATGTTAAATTATGATGGAGTAAAAGTGTGTGATTAATATGCCTTTTATTAATTTGGTATGAAAGCTTTTCATAATAATTAGCCCTGTCTATCAAATGCTGTATATAGAATTTCTTAAACTTGTCTATTTTGGTGTTTTCAATGCCAACTGCATTTATACGGTTAATTAAACGTTGATTTATATACCAATCAGATGCATCGATTGTAACATATCCATTCTTATAATTGTTATCTCGAAGTACTTTTCGAATACTATCTACTTTTGCTTTACTTGCTCCTTCTTTCAAATATGGAAATCGGAACAATTTAATCCGGTTCCTCATTTTTGAAATAATAGAATCCGTTTTTATTAGTTCATTTTTAAAAAGTTGAACATTGTTCTTTTCAGAATTGAAATTAGGATGTGTGAATGTGTGATTTGCTATATTATGCCCTTTGTTATTCCAACTATTCAATAAGTACTGGCCTTTTTTATTTAATTTGTTCTTTCCTGTAACATAGAAAACAGCTTTTAAATTTTCATTTTCAAGTTGTGATAATATCATACTGTTCCATTCCTCAAATTTAATACCAGCTAAATCTGATGTAATTCCATCATCGAAAGTAAAACTTATTGTTGGTCTTGAAACTTCTACTTCTTCATCTTCTCTAGATGAGATATCTGGCTTTTCAGATGATGTATTTTTACATCCAAATAAAAAGACAATTAGAGTAAATGCAATTGGTAGAATTCTTGTCATTAATATGAATCTATCAGTTTTGATTAAATAGTTTGTATTTAAAGATACTTAAACAGGTTAAGAATAACATTGTTAATGAGCCGAGTATAACAATAAAAAAACTCCAACATTGCTGTTGGAGTTTTGTATTAATCTTCTTTGGGTGGATTCATTTTCCAGTTATTCATAAAGGCTGTCGTATAATTCCCAGCCAAATAATCTGGATGGTCCATTAACTGCCTATGAAACGGAATCGTAGTTTTAATGCCTTCTATTACAAATTCGTCTAATGCGCGCTTCATTTTATTGATTGCTTCTTCTCTAGTTTGAGCCGTAGTAATCAACTTAGCGATCATAGAATCATAATTGGGCGGTATACTATAACCGCTATATACATGCGTATCCATACGTACACCATGACCTCCTGGTATATGTAAGGTGGTTATCTTACCTGGAGATGGTCTAAAGTTATTATAAGGGTCCTCTGCATTAATTCTACATTCTATAGAATGTAGTTTTGGAAGGTAATTTTTACCTGAAATCGGCACACCAGCAGCCACTAAAATTTGCTCACGAATTAAATCGTAATCTATTACTTGCTCAGTAATAGGGTGCTCTACTTGAATACGGGTATTCATTTCCATGAAATAGAACTTACGGTGTTTGTCAACCAAAAATTCTATAGTCCCAGCTCCTTCATACTTAATATACTCTGCAGCCTTAACAGCAGCATCCCCCATTGCTTCCCGTAACTTATCGGTCATAAATGGCGAAGGAGTTTCTTCTGTTAATTTTTGATGGCGTCTTTGTATGGAACAATCTCTTTCAGAAAGGTGACATGCTTTCCCATATTGATCACCAACGATTTGAATTTCAATATGCCTTGGCTCTTCTATCAATTTTTCCATGTACATACCGCCATTTCCAAAGGCAGCAGTAGCTTCATTGACCGCACTATCAAAAAGCTCTTCCATTTTGTCTTCAGAAAATACGGCACGCATACCTTTACCACCGCCACCTGCAGTAGCTTTGATCATTACCGGATAGCCCATTTTCTTAGCTATCTTTTTGGCATCTGCAACATCTTTTAAAAGACCTTCTGAACCAGGTACGCAAGGCACACCTGCTTCTTTCATGGTTTGTTTGGCCGTGGCCTTATCTCCCATTTTGTCAATTTGATCCCCAGAAGCTCCAATAAATTTTATCTCGTGCTCTGCACAGATACGTGAGAACTTCGAATTTTCTGATAGAAAACCATAACCTGGGTGAATAGCATCTGCATTTGTGATTTCCGCAGCGGCAATTATATTCGGTATCTTTAAATAAGATTCGCTACTTGCAGCTGGCCCAATACAAACAGCTTCATCTGCAAAACGCACATGCAAGCTTTCTTCATCAGCCTTACTGTAAACAGCAACGGTTTTAATACCCATTTCCTTACAGGTACGAATAACACGTAACGCGATTTCTCCCCTATTTGCAATCAGTATTTTTTTAAACATGTTTTAAATTTTAAGGTCTAGGTTCAACATGATTCTTACATACCATTCTAACAATAGTATCTAACAATTACTACTCAAAATTTAGTTAAGAAGGATCTACCAAAAATAATGGTTGATCAAACTCTACTGGTGAAGAATCGTCTACTAATATTTTAACGATAGTTCCTGAAACTTCAGATTCGATATCATTGAACAATTTCATTGCTTCAATAACACAAAGTACATCACCATTATTGATAGTATCCCCAACCTCAACAAAAACTGGTTTGTCTGGAGAAGACTTTCTGTAGAAAGTACCAATGATAGGTGACTTGATCGTAATATATTTATCGTCTTCTGACTTCTTTTTTTCAGCTTCTGCGGCGCTATTTATCGCTGCTTTTTGCTGTTCTGTTTGTGCAGGTGCTGCAGCAGGTATCGCTTGCTGTGCCATTGGCATCGTGTGCACATAGGTAGGTTCAGAATTACCATTCCCAAGGCTTCCAGTTCGGATCGTGATTTTAATATCGTCCGTCTCCAATTTTACCTCGCTTGCGCCAGATTTAGCTACAAACTTGATAAGGCTTTGAATCTCTTTAATATCCATATTTATATAAGTTATGTTGGTAGTTGTTCGTTAATTATATGCCCATTTTAAATAAATGGAACCCCAAGTAAATCCGCCACCAAAGGCCGCAAATACTAAGTTATCTCCTTTTTTAAGCTGTTTTTCATAATCAAATAACAAAAGCGGTAAAGTTGCAGAAGTAGTGTTACCATAACGCTGAATATTCATCATGACTTTTGAATCATCTATTCCCATTCTTTTAGCCGTAGCATCAATAATACGCTTATTAGCTTGATGTGGTACTAGCCAATTAACATCTTTTTCAGTCAAATCATTTCTCGTCATAATTTTAGCTGCCACATCTGCCATGTTCGAAACTGCAAATTTAAAAACCGTTTTTCCTTCCTGAAAAATAAAATGCTTTCTGTTCTGTACACTTTCTATAGTGGCAGGCATTATAGAGCCACCACCTTCCATACCCAAAAATTTTCTTCCGTTACCATCTGCTCGTAAGTATTCGTCTTGCAAACCTAATCCTTCAGTATTTGGTTCAAAAAGAACAGCACCAGCACCATCACCAAAAATAATGCAGGTAGTACGATCGGTATAATCTATAATTGACGACATTTTATCTGCACCAATCAATAAAACCTTTTTATAACGACCAGTTTCTATATGACCCGCTACGGCCGACATGCCAAATAAGAAACTTGAACAAGCCGCTAATAAATCATATGCAAATGCATTAACCGCTCCAATTTCTGAGGCAACAAAAGCTGCAGTTGAAGCTACCATACTATCTGGGGTTGCGGTCGCGACAATTATCAAATCTATTTTTGCTGCATCAAGACCTTTCTTTTTCATTAGATCTTGTGCTGCTTTAATCGCTAAATATGATGTGCCTTCCCCTTCTTCTTTCTTTAATACTCTTCTTTCCTTTATACCAGTTCTTGTGGTAATCCATTCGTCATTGGTGTCAACCAAATCTTCAAGCATTTTATTCGTCATTACAAATTGGGGAACATAGCCTCCTACCGCGGTTATAGCTGCTGTAATTTTGGTCATACTTTATTTGCTTTCTTTTAAAAAACTTAAAAAACGAGTCAAAAGTCATGAAAATTAATGATTTTCAGCGACTTTTCTCTTAAAGTTATACGGTTTTTGAGAATTTCCCTTTATTGAACAAATAGCACCTATCTCTTATATCGGCTGTATGACAAAGAGATAGTAAACAAATTAGGCTAAAAAAAACTCCCTACTTCTAATGAAGTGGGAGCTTTATATAATGTAAAAAAGTCTTAAGCTTCTGCTTCTTCAGTTTTATCAACTAAAACTTGACCTCTGTAGTGTAATTTACCTTCGTGCCAGTGAGCTCTATGGTACAAGTGCATTTCTCCTGTTGAGGAATCCTTGGCCAAAGTAGGTGCTACTGCCTTATAATGTGTTCTTCTCTTGTCTCTCCTTGTTTTGGAAATTTTTCTTTTAGGATGTGCCATTTAAACCTTATTTATCCGTTAATAGTTTCTTTAATTCATCCCAACGGGGATCGTTTTCTTCTTTGTTTGATCTTTTCTCTTTTGGTTGAAGCTCCTTTAACCTGTCTAACACTTCAGATTCTAAAGTGCCATCTTCAATACCAGGATGAATTCTTTTTTGCGGAACAGCTAATACAAGCATTTCATACACATACTGTGCAATGTTCAACTCATGTTCGCGGTGAGGAAGAATAAGGATTTCAATATCTTCGTCATTATACTCTTCACCAAATTTAACAACTAAATGCAAATCTGCATCAACTGGCTGGTCAAAAGGCTCACTCGTAATGTCGCAATTGACATTCACCGTGCCTGATGCCTGCAAATCAACCTCTAACATCGTACTTGTTTTATTCAGTACAACATCTAAATTGATGTTGGCAGCGTTGAACTCATCGTATCCAAAAGAATCAAAGAACGTATTTTCAATCTGGTAATTAAAGTTGTGTTTTCCTTGCTTCAATCCTGAGAAAGGAATGTTAAACTCCTTTTGCTTCATCACGTACACACTTAATTAAACAATATCGACCCATAAAAGGCGGGTGCAAAGATACTATTTTTTTAATAAAAGGCAATAGTTATCGACTATTTATCTTTATAACTTTTTTGGCTTTTAAAACACTAGCGTTCTCTTTTTAAACGCTGCTTTTTTAAGACATTTTTAGTAAGCACTTGATACTCGGTTCTGTTTTTGAAAATTTTTAAAGCCATAAACACGGCCTCTTTAAACGAACTTTCGTCAGCCACTCCCTTTCCTGCAATTTCATATGCCGTACCGTGATCGGGTGATGTTCTTACCTTATCTAGACCTGCTGTAAAATTAACACCTTGACCGAAAGAAATTGTTTTAAAAGGAATTAATCCTTGATCATGGTATGCCGCTAAAATAGCATCGAACTTTTTATAACCATCAGAGCCAAAGAAACTATCTGCAGAATATGGTCCGTAGACCAAATGCCCCATATCGGACATTTCACGAATAACAGGCTTCAATATTTCATCATCCTCTTTACCAATTACACCATTATCTCCACTATGTGGATTTATACCCAGTAAAGCAATTTTAGGTTTACGGATTCCAAAATCTATCATAAGCGATTTTTCGATGGTATTGATTTTGTCGCGAATTAATCTTGGAATTATTGATGCAGAAACATCTTTTACAGCAACATGGTCTGTTAATAACCCTACCTTTAATGTATCGGTAACCATGAACATTAAACTTTCTCCTTGAAGTTCTTGCGCCAAATAATCTGTATGCCCAGGAAATTTAAATTCTTCTGATTGAATATTGTTCTTATTAATAGGGGCTGTTACCAAAACATCAATGTCTCCTTTCTTAAGAGCCTCGACAGCTGCTTTTAAAGATTTAATCGCAAATGCACCACCTTCCACTGTAGATTGTCCAAATTCAATTTTAGGAATCTCTTTCCAGACGTTTACGATATTAATTTTACTGTCAATTGCTTTAGAAGCATCGGGTACTCCATTAAATACGATATTAAGCCCCAATTCCTTCATTTGATAGGAAACGGTTTTATTTGAAGCAAATATTATAGGTGTACAGAAATCTAACATTCTACTGTCTTCAAATGTTTTCAACGCCACCTCACAGCCTATTCCATTTAAGTCTCCTATAGAGATGCCTAACCTTATTTTACTATTTTCCTCCATGATAATCTGTACATTTGTACTCAAATTTGAATACCCAAAATTACTTAAATTAAACGACACATGTTCACCGGAATTATTGAAACGTTAGGTAAAGTAATCTCAATTGAGGCTAAAGGCGGCAACTTAGATATTACTTTAAAATCTAACCTTACTTCAGAACTTAAAATAGATCAGAGCATAGCTCATAATGGCGTTTGTTTAACTGTTGTACGCTTAACCGATACAACATATACCGTGACTGCAATTGCAGAAACCTTAAAGAAAACCAATCTCGACAGTCTAAAAACTAACGATGCCGTTAATTTAGAACGGGCTATGATATTGGGCTCTAGATTAGATGGTCATATTGTACAAGGACATGTAGATCAAACCGGAGAATGTACCGAAATAAGAGAAGATAATGGTAGTTGGATATTTTCTTTTACCTATGATTCAGAAACTAACAATCCTACTATAGAAAAAGGTTCTATAACTATAGATGGCACTAGCTTAACGGTTGTCAATTCTGGCAAAAATACTTTCGAAGTAGCTATTATACCTTATACTTATGAGCACACTCGTTTCAATACTTATAAAGTTGGAACTGTTGTCAATTTAGAGTTTGATGTAATTGGAAAATATGTAGCTAAACTGATGGCCAATAAATAAAAACTACTTTTCAAAAAAACTTATTGAAGACCCGATCCAGGTTTCATCTACTTGATGAGAAACATTTATCATTTCTCCTTTACTCATTCTTGTAAGGTTGATGACAGGCGTCAACTTATTCTCCTCATCGCTCCAAACATACAGCATACGTAACTCCACTTTTGAGTTTTTAGGCGAATTCGTCTTAATCAATGGTGCGTATTGAACTTTTTGCTGTAGAATATAATTCTGTTTATTTGATATACCGTCAATAGTTTCTTGAGTAGGGTGTAAATTAACACCTTGACCTGCGAATGAAAACAAAGGTTTCAAAACAAATTTATTTAAGTCCAAATCGGCTGGAAAATTAGATAAATAATATGATTTCGGAATATTCTTATGCTCTAACATGGGCATAATACATTTTGATATCATAAAAAACCAATCTGGGTGAGTAACCCATTCCACCTCTAAATCATCATTAAGGTTAAAACTGGTTTTTAAATCCTGAATACGTTCCAATTCATCATATATAACTCTATTGTAAATTCTATGGATAGGTGTTTTTGTTCCACCTTTCATGTAGAACAATTTTTTCCCTTCCTTTAAAACTTTGGTCATACAAACAATCTCTATACCTAATGCTTTTTTGGTTGACCAGAAATCAATTCTTGTTTTTTGCTTTTCGGGAAAAAGCTCCAATAAAATTACATTTTCAGTCTTTTCATGTCCTAGAATAACCTTCTTTACTTTTTCGGTATAGCTTTTCTTATCTAGGCCATTCAAATAATAATCAAAGCCTTCTTTTGGCATATTAGGGTAATGTTCCATAAACGCTTCCCCCAAAAAAGGCTGATAAAAAAATAATGTAGGAAATGCTTGTAACTCTATTAATTGTGGAGTGATACCGCCCTTACCATCTTCACATAGCCCAAAATCTATAGCCAAAAAATGGGGATTTCCCATGGGAACAGGTGACTGAAGTTCTGCAGGAATAAACTTTCTACGAATTTCAGAAAAATCTATTTTCCATAGCTGAGAAATAATGGAATCGCAAGCTTCTTCCACTTCTTTTTTGACAGCCTTACTTATAAAAACTGGTGTTTCAGAAATTCTAAATGCACTGGGTTCTTTAAAAGTGTCTACTATATGCTCCAACAAGTTATTATAGTACACTTCTTTATAAGTGGTATTAAACTCTTCCCTAATTTTCGGTATCATACAGTTTGTAGTTTTTGGCTGTCGATAGCTTCAGCAGCCAATTTTAAAAAAGTTGGTATTAGGGTCTTATTGGTTTTATAGATTTTCGCCTTATCATCAAGCTGCGTTATCATTTCAAGGTATTTTTTCTTGCCATGTCTTTTTACTATCTGATTCCTTTTTTCTTCCTTTCCAAAATAACGGAGCATTCCCTCAGCATCTGCTTCTGGATGAAATTGAACTCCGAATATTTCATTGGAAAAACGAATAGCCATTACTGCTCGCTCCAACGGCACATTTGGCCTAATTTTTTCTCTACACAGAACTTTGCCGTCTAGGGTGTCCAACTTCCACTCCCTTGGACCCACCACTTGATAGTCTCTAGAATCTACTGCATAAAAAGGATCATTCAAATCTTTAAACAACACTTCTTGTTCACCGCTTTTAGTTTTATAAATCGGAAAAATACCGAATGATGTTGACCTTCTTTTAGTAACTCTTGCTACATCCCAATGCAAACAAGCCAATTGAAATGAATGACAAATTAAAAAAGCATGTTTCTTCTGGGCATGAGATAAATTATGAGATAATATTGAATCCAAAAATTCAAAATATTGAATTTCCCACTCTGCGCCTGTTTTTAAAGGTGACCCTGGCCCACCGGACGATACAAAAATGTCATATTCATTCAAATCTGGAAGTTCTTGTCCGTTTCTTACCTCAAAAACGTCATATCTACCTTTAACACCCTCTTTTGTTAAAAATTCACTCATTAGCGTAGTAATGCAACGCATTCCCTCGTTGGGCTGGCCAGCATTCATATCTAATACCGCTATCTTATAATTACCTTTCATAACCTTGTCCTAAATTTAGTACAAAACGCATCGATATTGAATGAATTATTTATATTCGATTAAAGACCCTTTTTGGTCTGCGAAACGATGTATTTTGTTACCTCGGTTAAGTCTCCTGTTTCATTGAAAACTTTCAATTGTCTATCCGCACCAGAACCTGCTTCTAACATTTGATAAACATAATTTACCTCTGTACGGCAATCCAGTTCGTCCACTACGTCATCAATAAATTCTAATAATTCATTTATTAGCTTGGCGAAAGGAACTTCTTCTTCTTTGCCAAAATCTATTAATTTCGCTTCTATCCCCCAACGGGCGGCACGCCATTTATTCTCGTTTAACAACAGACGCCTATAGTTTTTAAATGTTTGGTTTTTGCGATTCATCTTATATAATTTAACAACCAAGCATTGCATTAGCGCTGCAATACAAGTCACCTCATCCACAGTCATGACAACATCACATATTCTAAATTCAATAGTTGGATAAATAGGATGTAACCGAATATCCCACCAAATCTTTTTACTATTATCTAAACAGTTTGTTTTAACTAGAATATCTACGAACTTGTCGTATTCACCAACACTAGCAAAAAATGGCGGTATTCCAGTTCTTGGAAATTTATCAAATACTTTACTTCTATATGATTTGAACCCTGTATTACGGCCCTCCCAAAATGGCGAATTGGTAGATAATGCATACAGGTGCGGCAAAAAGTACCGCGTCGTATTCAATATTTCAAGTCCTTCTTCTCTACTAGGTATTGCCACATGAACGTGCATTCCAAAGATAAGATTGCCCCTTGCTACATCTGCCATTTCATTAATAATGGCTTCGTATCTTGGATTTGGAGTAATTAGCTGTTGGTCCCATAAAGAAAATGGATGTGTGCCCGCAGCAGCAACCTTCATCCCTTCATCATCTGCCAATTTAATGACCTGTTGTCTTAAATAGGAAACTTCATCCCTAACCTGATGAATGTTTTCACAAACATTAGTCCCCATTTCTACCATGGATTGATGCATTTCTTCTTTAATACGCTCTTGAAGCAAAACTTTTCCGCCGTCAATAATCTTGGACATATGTGACCGTAAATTGTACGTGTCACTATCCAAAACCTGAAACTCCTCTTCTATTCCTAGGGTAAACTTATGCATGTAATTATAGTTATAACTTAATACTACAATAAATAGACTTTCTTACTTTTTAGATTTAGTCGCCGCTTTAGTTTTAGCAGGTGCTTTCTTAACTGTTGCCGCTTTTGCAACTTTCTTTTTATTAATTGGACTCTTAACTGCAGTTTTTTTTGCTTGTGCAGCAGTTTTGAGATTTACTTTCCCCACTTTTCTTGTTGTTGATGCTATGGAATTTCTAAGAAATCCGCCCCAAGAAGTATTGTTTTGCCCTGGTTTATGTGCTTTAGCTTTTTCAATGGCATATTTGGCTGAATGTTCCACGATCCAATCAAAATTTTCTTGTCCAACACTATGTATATCAGCATCTGGTGCAGGGTTGCAAAAATCAATGGCGTACGGCACACCATCACGTACTGCAAACTCCACGGTATTGAAGTCATACCCTAGAGCCTGATTCAATTTTAATGTATAGTCATGTACTGTTTTCAATAATTTCTTACGCGACTCACCTGTAGCTTTAATATTACTGACATAGCGTTCATGAAATGGTTTTCTTGGGTCATAAGGCATAATATGCACATATTTCTGACCTAGACAATACACTCGGAAGTAATCATCAAATACAATTTCTTCTTGTAACATCATTACTAACTGCTCGGTCTCTTTATGCGCTTCAAAAAGTTGTTCTGAGTTTTCTACTCTATACACACTTTTCCATCCGCCACCATCGTGAGGTTTCATATAGGCTGGGAAACCAATATAATCAAACATATATTCCCAGTCCAATGGACCTTTAAGATTACGGAAAGATGTCTCAGAGGTGTTATCAGGTCTTGTATTCGAAGGTAAAAGCACAGTTTTAGGCACTGGTATACCCATTTCCATTGAAAGACAATTGTTAAAAAACTTTTCATCTGCGCTCCACCAAAACGGGTTATTAATAACTGCCGTTCCCATTAAGGATGCATTTTTTAGATAGGCACGGTAAAACGGAACCTCTTGGGAAATTCTGTCAAAAATTACACTATAGCCATAATCAATTCCCTGTTGTACCTTATCTATCTGTACAGCTTCTGCAATTACTTCGCCTTTTCCTAATTCATTTACTTTATCTATAAATGCCCATGGATATGTATCTTCCATCCCAAATAATATTCCTACTTTCTTTATCATTATATGTGTTTTATAATATTGATTTTAAATAAGTTACTGAAAAAAAATTAATTTTAGATAGCGCAAAACCTTAAATCGGTTGCTCGTATCAGTTGAAGTAAACCCCAATGTATTCTGGGAACATAATTTTCCATAATGGCCAGTCATGGGATATCCATTTTTTCTCATCATACCAATGGTCTATTCCCTTTCCGGTTAATATATCCGACATGTTCTTATTTTTATCCAAACAAATATCCCAATCAGAAGTTCCTAGAACAATCTGCATATGATCATATTTCCATCCTTCTTCATTATTCATAAATTCATCGGGGCAGTTATAGTAAATACGCATGTCATCAGATAGCTGTGCCATATTCCGAATACTAAAGGCTGCGCTCATTCCAATATAATGTGAAATTAAATCTGGGAAACGAAATGCTGTGTTGGCTGCATGAAATCCTCCAAAGCTTACACCTGCTGTGGCAATTCTGTGGGTATTGCATTGCTGTTGTATATAGGGTATCAACTCATTTCTAAGAAATTGCATGTAAAGCTCATAGTTGTGAATTTTCGTTTCCGAATCCATATGGTCATCATAAAAAGACATCATATCCAATGTCTCAATATTATATAGCTTTACTTTTCCCTCCTCTACATAATTCATTATAGATCCCACCAGTCCAAAATCTGTATTTTGTGTGAATTGACCTCCCGATGAAGGGAACATTAATATCGGATGACCCCAATGGCCCGTAACCTCAAGATTAATATTTCTATTTAAGATATTGGAATAATATTGGATGTGTTCTACTTTCGCCATGCATCAAGATAAATAAAATGTTTAAAAATCAACGTATTATGGGCGGCAAATGTAATTTATTTTGAAATATCACGACATATAATTTTACTGATACCTATACTTGCACTTTTATACTAAGAATACATGCAGTTTCATCTAGAGACCATTACTATTAAAGGGAGTTATTTTTCTTTAAACCTAAATCGTTTTGTGCATTTTCGTTTTGTAGCTCCACAAGATTATTTGAAATCTACTAGCGCCTTTTCGGTATTAATGATGAATGATGGGCAAGACTATGAAGCAATGAAACTTGAACATAGCTTATCTCGAGCTTTTTCTTCAAAAACACTGAAACCTTTTATTTATGTTGGTATTTCTTGCAATGAAAATCGTATTCATGAATATGGGACTGCCTCGACGGCAGATTTTAAAGGAAGAGGCGGACAGGCATTAAAATACTCTAAATTCATTACTGAAGAATTCGTTCCTTTTCTAAAACAAGAATTTAAAGCTTCTAAAGATTGTAATGAATGGGTTTATTGCGGTATGTCTCTCGGAGGTTTATCTGCATTCGATATTGTTTACAATCAAAGTTCTCTATTTGGAAAAGTCGGCGTATTTAGCGGATCATTTTGGTGGCGTAAAAAAGCTTACATAAAAAATGATTTAAAAGACCGAAGTAGAATTGTTCTAGATGTGGTTAAAAACGGCAAATACGCTGATCATTTAAAATTCTGGTTTCAATGTGGTTCATTGGACGAAACAGCCGATCGAAACCACAATGGGATAATCGATGCTATTGAAGACACCTTAGATGTGATAAAGGAGCTTAAAACCAAAGGATACTCTTATCCTGGTGACATAACCTATGTTCTAGTTGAAGGTGGAAATCACGACCTACCTACTTGGGAAAAGGTATTTCCACAGTTTATCACTTGGGCAATGACTAAAATCTAAACCTTAATAAATATCTTTCTCTGATATAGTAAATAACCAACAAAGCCATAAAACAATACCACACTTAGACCGTACAAAAGAGACGATGTTTCAAGCGCTATAAAATCATGAACATATACTTTTTGAAATAGCCACCCGTGCAAAGAGGTATCTCCTACTTTAATTTGTCCCATTATTTTACTGATAAAACTAGAAAAGAAATAGATGACAATAGCATTTGCTCCTGCATATCGAAATACAGAACCGAATTCCATTTTCTTTACATCGGTTAAATAATAGATGAGGGCGAGAATGAGGTTCGCCCAACCTGCAGTAACCAACACAAAACTGCTCGTCCAAAGTGCTTTGTTGATTGGAAATACGACATCCCAAATATGGCCGATGATTAATAAACTTCCGCCAAGGCCCATCAAAATTGTTGCCTTCTTTGCTTGTTTAGAGGTGAGTATTAAACCCGTAAAAACACCCAATAGTGCACTTGCAATTGAAGGTATTGTACTCAATAATCCTTCTGGGTCATAGTCTGCTTTATAATTATGTGAACCGAACACTTGTACATCTAGCCAATTTGCCAAATTATTTGGCGCCCTATCTAAGGTTGACGCAATTCCATCTACAGGAACGAATGTCATTAATAGCCAATAACCTACTAATAAGATAACCGTTACCCAAATTAATTTTTTCCAATCGAGATTTATAAATAAAATAGCAGCAAAGAAAAACACTACCCCTATTCGTTGCAATACACCAGGAAACCGAATATCTTGAAAATTCTTAAAAAACGGAAAATGTATAATAAATGCGCCAAGAAAAACACCTAATGCAATTAATTTCAAAGTCCTTACTCCTATTTTTTTGTATACTTCAGCATTAACTTTTCTACCCCTATAGGAAAAAGCAATTGAGGTGCCTACAATAAACAAAAAGAATGGAAAAACTAAATCGGTTGGCGTATACCCATGCCAATCGGCATGCAGAAAAGGACCATAAACATTTGACCACGTTCCTGGTGTATTCACCAAAACCATTAATAAAATAGTTGCTCCCCTAAAAATATCAACTGATAAAATTCTTTCCTTTACCATTCTAACTTTATAGGAGATTATCTTTTAACCTGTTCCAAGCTTTGATTAATAAGAACCCAGAAATAACAGAAACAATTGTCAATACAATGGCCTGTGTTGTTCTGCCATAAATCCAATAGCCAGTAGCAAACATGATGGAATAAATTAATACAATACCAATTAGCATTGCAGTGATCCCGGCTGGTACACTCCATTTTTCTCCTGTATTTACAATCTCTTCATTCTCAACTTCCGCTTTTTTAACCACTTTACTCCATCCTGGCCCTCCCGGTTGGGTTTTTCTGTAAAATGAACGTAGCGTTGCGTCACTTTCAGGTGGTGTCAAAAAAGTAACCAACATCCAAATTGCCGTTGTAACCACCACTATAAAAGGATAATTTGCCCATTCTGGGAATATCCCAGTTCCAGCGCCAAAAAGAAAGTCGCCTAAGCTAGTTTTTGCCAAAGAAATAACCAGAATTCCGGAAGCGAACATTGCCGTAATTTCACTCCACGCATTTATTCTCCACCAAAACCAGCGAAGTATAAACACCAAACCTGTTCCTGCTCCAAACTGTATCAACAAATCAAAAACCTCAAATGCATTCTGTAGGGTAAGCGCAAATAATGCACTCAATACCATAAGAACTACGGTAGAAATTCTACCAACGGCCACCATTTGTTTTTCGGTTGCATTAGGATTAATCTGCCTTTTATAAAAATCAAAAACAATATAAGATGAGCCCCAGTTTAATTGAGTAGAGATGGTGCTCATATATGCTGCTATCAAAGATGCCAAAACCACTCCTAATAAACCACTTGGTAATTTTGTAAGCATAGCCGAATAAGCTAAATCGTGTCCTAATTTACTTTCCTCAACATTTGGAAATGCTGCTGCAATACTAGCAATATCAGGATATACAACCAACGACGCTAACGCCACCAAAATCCATGGCCAAGGACGCAAAGCATAATGCATGATATTAAAAAAGAAAGTTGCCCCTATTGCATGATTTTCGTCTTTTGCCGCTAACATTCTTTGGGCAATATAACCCCCTCCACCAGGTTCCGCGCCGGGGTACCAAGAACTCCACCATTGTACCGCAATTGGAATAATAAATAACATGATAAGTACTTCCGTATTGTCAAAATCGGGTAGAATATTAAGTTTGCTTACCACATTTTCATTCGCCATTAATGCCTCAATTCCACCAACCTCTGGAATATTCACTAAATAATAAGCCGCTCCGATAGCGCCTGACATTGCAACAAAAAACAATAAAAAATCTGTATAAACAACGCCTTTAAAACCACCCAAAGCACTAAACGTTACTGTTATCAACCCAGCACTCACTACAGTTTGCCATGGCTCAAGCCCCAACATAATTCCTCCTATCTTAATAGCCGCTAGGGTAACAGAGGCCATCGTGATAATATTAAATAACCCGCCAAGGTATAAGGCTCTAAATTTTCGTAAAAAACTGGCAGGTTTACCACCGTATCTCATTTCATAAAACTCAAGATCCGTATTCACGTTAGACTTACGCCATAATTTAGCATAAACAAATACGGTTAACATCCCGGTAATTAAAAAACACCACCACACCCAGTTTCCTGAAACTCCTTTGGTTCGAACAATATCCGTAACCAAATTGGGTGTGTCTGTTGAAAACGTGGTTGCGACCATAGATAGCCCCAATAACCACCAAGGCATTGTACGGCCTGAAAGAAAAAATTCTGTAGAATCTTTGCCTGATTTTTTTGATACGTAAACGCCTATGCCTAACACAAGGGAAAAGAACACTATGATGAAAGCATAGTCTAAGGTACTGAGTTCCATAAATTGGATTTAGGTTGATTGTTAAAGATATGTTATTTTCGGATATTTTTAAATCTAATACGCTAAACGTACTACGTGCTACTATCAATGACTTCTGAAATTACCCCAACAGCTTGGATTCTTGCTTACGGGGCAGCATTTATTATCGGATTATCAAAAGCTGGTATAAAAGGTGTTGCCGTTATGAACGTCACATTAATGGCCTTAGCATTTGGCGCAAAAGAATCGACCGGTATGGTAGTACCGCTTCTTATATTAGCTGATATTTTCGCTGTAATTTATTACAATAGGCATACACAATGGAAGTACGTTTTTAAAGTATTGCCTTGGATGATTCTAGGTGTATTGATTGGTGTAGTAATCGGTAAAGATTTACCCGAAAAATTCTTTAAAGTTGGCATGTCAATTATTATAATTACTACTGTTTTTATGATGTATTGGTGGGATCGTAAAAAGATAAAAACAGTACCCAACCACTGGGCCTTTGCAAGCTCTATTGGTACTATAGCAGGTATAACCACTATGGTTGGTAATTTGGCTGGTGCTTTTTCTAATATCTACTTTTTGGCTATGCAATTACCGAAAAATCATTTCATAGGAACGGCTGCTTGGCTATTTCTAATAATGAATTTAATAAAACTACCCTTCCACTTTTTTGTATGGGAGACTATTTCCTTTGAATCATTATCATTAAACCTAATGCTTCTTCCAGGAATATTGCTTGGTTTTTTTATTGGGGTAAGATTCATCAAATTAATAAAAGAAGCTTTTTTCAGAAAGATGATTCTAGTCTTAACTGCTGTTGGTGCAGTTCTCATCATGTTTAGCTAATAACAATATTCACTTTATTAATACATTTTAAAGTCCAAAGTTGAATACCGTCTATTTAAAATAGATTCGAGTCAATCTTTATAGTGAATAAAAAATATTTTTATCTCACTAATCTAGAAATCCGTAATCACATGAATATCATTGGAAATTTCATAAAAGGGGTCATTAATGTAACTGATAAAATCACTGGTGATGATAACCCGATTGAAGAGCAGAAAGAGGTACTCAAAAACCTACTACAATCTGCGAAGGACACTTCCTTTGGAAAAGCTTACGGATTTGATAGTATCTTAGATAATGAAGATATTCAGACACCCTTCAAACATACTGTTCCGTATTTTGACTACAATGAAATCAATGATAAATGGTGGCATAAATTACATGAAGACCAAACGGATATAACCTGGCCTGGTAGTCCCGATTATTTCGCGCTAAGTTCAGGAACTACAGGTAAAACTAGTAAGCGAATACCTGTTACAGACGAAATGATAGATTCTATCAGGCAAGCTGGTATAAAACAAGTGTTAGCACTTTCTAATTTTAATTTGCCTGCAGATTTTTTTGAGACTGGAATATTAATGCTTGGCAGTTCTACTGATTTAATTGAAAATAACGACCATCTTGAAGGTGAGATTAGCGGTATTAGCGCTAGTAATATTCCCTCTTGGTTCAGCGGTTATTACAAGCCTGGAAAAGAAATCGCTAAAATTGAAGATTGGGATGAAAGGGTTGCCAAGATTGCCGAAAAAGCTCCCGATTGGGATATTGGGGCTCTTAGTGGTATTCCTTCTTGGATAGAATTAATGCTTAAAGAAGTCATCAAAAAACACAACCTCAACAATATTCACGATATATGGCCGAACCTTCAAGTGTATACTTCTGGCGGAGTAGCATTTGGGCCTTACGAAAAGAGTTTTAATGCTTTAATGGGTAAGCCTGTTACCGTTATTGACACCTATTTAGCTTCTGAAGGTTTCATTGCTTTTCAAAGTAGACCAGAAACTGATGCTATGAAACTGGTAACCAATAATGGAATTTATTTTGAATTTGTACCTTTTAATCCTGATTACATTTTGGAAGATGGTTCTCTCACACAAGAGGCACCATCTCTGACTCTTTCTGAAGTTGAAAAAGGTCAGAATTATGTGTTAATTATTAGTACCGTTAGTGGTGCTTGGCGCTATTTAATTGGTGATACCATCGAATTTACTGATGTTGAGCGTGCTGAAATTAAAATAACAGGCCGCACTAAGTTTTTCCTGAATACGGTTGGCTCGCAGTTATCTGTCAATAAATTAGATGATGCTTTACAAGATGTTATGGAAGCCTTTGATATTGAAATACCGGAATATACCCTCTGTGCAAAAAAATATGAAGACGGATTTTATCATACCTGGTACTTAGGCACAACTTCAAAGCAAGATTCTAAAGCGGTAGCAAAAAAGTTAGACGAATCGTTAAAAGCTGCTAACAAAAATTATAAGGTTGCCCGCTCTAAAGCATTAAAAGGAGTGAAAATTTTTATGGTTGATCCAGATATATTTTATAGTTGGAATGACACTAACAAAAAGAAAGGTGGCCAGGTAAAAATGGAACGGGTGATGAATGAGGAAAAATTTGCCGAATGGGAAGATTTTGTTGAGAAACAAAACTAACGTACTCCATTAATCTTTTGAAACCGTATCACGCTCTTCCACTAAAGTCATAATTTCCTCTGGTGATAAGTAGAAGTTTTTGATGCGGTCTACATACGTTTGTGTTAGGCCTGCTTTTTTAAGTATAAACTCTTTGGTTGCCAAAATATACGTTTCCATACCGTGTGTTACTGCATAAGAATCAGCTCTGCGTTCAGCACCACGAATATATTTTTTAGAGGTTAAATAGCTGATGCCAAAACCAATTAAGTTGAGACCACTTCTCTGTTCAAAATCAATCACATGGCCTAATTCATGACCCAGCCAACCTATCATAATTTCAGAGGGCATATCTTTAGTATAATATACGGTGTCTGCAATCTTTATTCTTTCACTTATCAATATTTTATACGACCTATTCTTTTTCGATTTAAACACACTTGAAAACTTAGGCTGTGCCTGCATGGTAGACTTCTTAATGTGTTTTTTAAATTTAAACTCAATTGGGGTATTAGCAAGTTCAGGATAATGCGACAAGGCAATTCTTGCTTCTGATTCTATTACATCGGGAATAATGTGTTGTGTGAAGGCAACCATTTGTATGTTTAAAATTATAAGAAATAAATAGTTCAAATCGATTCGAAATTAAATTGTTATTAAAGCAACGGACTAAAGAATTTAGCAAGACCTTCTAAAAATTTACTTAAGAGAGAACGTTTTTTAAAAACTTGAAATTCTAGCTTTATGCCATCGGTACAATGTTGTAAAAATAATTCTTCAATTTGTGTCGCTTTTTCTTGGTCGTAAAGAATAGCATTAGTCTCAAAATTGTGTTCAAAGCTTCTGTAGTCGAAATTGCCTGACCCAACAGACACAATTTCACCATCAATAATAATAACCTTACTATGCGAAAAATCTGGGCGTAAATAAATGTGGGCCCCAACCTCTAACAAGCTATCAAACGTTGAAAACATGCTGTAATGTGCAAGAAGAGAATCTGATTTTTTAGGGGTGAGCAACATAACTTTCACTCCACTTAATGCTGCAATTCGTAACGCCTCTAAAACAGGCTCGCCAGGTATAAAATATGGGTTTGCAATACAAATACTTTCTCTAGCTATATTAATCATGGCCAGATATTGCTGCATAATGGCAGGATATCTGGAATCTGGTCCACTCGAAATTATTTGGGCAATAGTATTTCCAGCGGGCTCAACTTTAGGAAAGTACTTATCTTGAAGTAATAGCTCTTCTTTACCCGCAAAATGGTAATCTTTTACGAAAACTCTCTGTAAACTATTTACCGCAGGACCTTCTATACGTAAATGTAAATCTTGCCAAATTCCTAAATCGGAAACGGCTTTCATGTATTTGTCAGAAACATTGAACCCGCCAGTAAATCCTATTTTACCATCTACAATCACAATTTTTCTATGATTTCTATAATTCAAAGTAAATAAGAGATTTCCAAATCTTATTGGCATTGTGGAAAATGCTTTAACTCCAATATCCTTAAAACGCTTTACCACTTTGCCACGCATAGAATTACTGCCCAGCGAATCATATAGCATTCTAATTTCTACACCCTCTTTAACCTTTTTCTGAAACAGTTCATAAAAACGGTCTAATAACATACCTTCTTCTAAAATATAATATTGAAGATGAATAAATTCATTGGCCTCTTCAATAGCTTTAAAAATTGCACTAAAAGTTTCTTCTCCACTATTCAGTAGTGATATTTCATTACCGTCATAAGGGGCGAAATAACTATTTTTTCTAATGAGTGATGCTAATTTATCTTCCTTATAATCATTAAACTTATGTACACTTTGCTCACCACCTTCTAGTTCTTTATACGTTTCAGAATACAACCTTCTTTTTTCTGTTTGCTTTAATTTAAAAAGCTTAAACTTTCTTCTATTAATGCCAAATAAATAATATAAAAGCGGCCCCAGAAATGGAAGAATTATTACGGACAATGACCAACTTATCATCTTTGTAGACCTTGAACCATTGAAAATTATATTGACAAAACTCCAAAGGGTGACCGACATATAAGCAAGCCAAAAGATCGTATTCATCGGTTAGTTTTATTGAATAATAACAAGATAACATAATTTGACTAAGCCTTGCTTTTTAAAACCTTTACAGATACTTTTAGTTCGAAACGAGTTAAATACTACATGAAGAACTGACTACTTTTAAAAAAAGTAATGGGAGTAATCGCTATGGATAAAAAACAGATAACACTCTATTATAGTTCGAAGAATTCATTAGGCAAACAACTCAATGCCTATGTCGAATCTTCAGGTAAAAAACATTTAACAATTGATATCTCTAAGACTAATGTTACTGGCACTCAATGGGCTGAATTGGCGGATGGTTTAGGTAAAAAACTTTCTGATTTGTTAAATACCGACCATCCAGATTTTAAATCTGCCTACGGTGAAACGGATATCAACTTAGATGATGATGGTTGGTTAAAGGTTTTAGATAAAAATCCTAGTTTACTCAAAAACGCTATTATTATAAAAGGCAAAGAATTTATTGAATTAAAAAGCGCTTCAGATTTCAAACAATATATGGAGCCCGATAGTGCAGGTATAGAAAAGCCTAATAAAACGGACTAAACCTATATTTTCTTTGCCATTGAATAATATGGTTATCATGTGGCTTAAGTTTTTTATAATATTAAAAGGTTAAGTTAACCACCAATGGTCATGACCCGATTTCTTAAATGGTTTTTAGTACTGATTGTATTCTTTATCGGAGCTTACATGGTTGCCGAATGGAAAATGAAAAAGGAAGTAGTAGATTTTCTAAACTTGAAAGTTCCAGACCATATCGATTTTTCTTATGACAGGCTTAATATTAATCTTTTTAAAGGTGATTTAGAATTTGAACAAGTAGAGGTTAAAAGTCTTGGTCGACAAACATCTTCGTGTGAAATAATAATCAATGCCGATAATTTATCGATAAGCGGCTTCAGTTATTGGAAAATACTTTACGAGAAATCGATTAACATAAAAAATCTTACTCTTTCTAAACCGCACTTAAATTTCAAGACTTGCCCTAAAGACTTGAACGAGGCTAATGCTACAAAATCTAACCCTATCAATCTTTTAAAAGAGATTTTCATTGAAGAGCTGATTTTTGATTCTGGTATAGTTGAAATTTTAGATTCTAATAATGAAAAAGAACTTTTAACCGTCAAGTCTATCAACTTAAATTTAAAAAATGTGGCGACCGACCCACAGGTAATAAAGAAGTATGTGCCTTTCACCTTTTCTGAATACGCTATTACCATTCAACACGTAAAAGCTCCTTTAGGGAAATTTGAAGTATTGGAAATGGAAACTATGGACTTAAATAACTCGTCTATACACATTACCGACATTTCATTGTCTACAGTCCTTTCCAAATTAGAATTGAGTAAAAATATAACCTATCAAAGAGACCACCTTGCATTAAATATTCCAAAAATTACGATTGAAAATCATAATTACATTGTATCAAACGACTCACTTCAAGTCAATTTTAAAGCATTGCTACTAAATGCACCTGTTTTAGAAATGTATCGTGACAAATCAAGGTTAGAAAATTTTAATCGAAGACCTTTATATGCTGAATTGTTCAGAGAACTACCATTTAAAGTAGATATTGATTCTGTATTAATTAAGCAAGGAATGGTACGTTATGAAGAAAATTTACCCAACGATGAAAGAGCTGGTATTCTAAGTTTTGAAGATATAGATGCCTCAATAAGCAACTTTTCAAATTTAAATGCGAACAAAGAAAATCTTAAAATAAAGCTTGATGCCGACTTAATGGGTGCTGGTAATTTTAATCTCGATTGGGAATTTAATGTTCAAGACACACGAAATACATTCGTAATTTCTGGAGGTTTATTTAATTTCAATACTGCAAACTTGAATGATTTTCTGATTCCTAATCTTAGAACTAAAACCACAGGCACTATCGACCAACTCTATTTTACTATTTCTGGTGATGAATATTCCGCTACTGGTGATATTAAAATGAATTATGAAGATTTTAAATTTCAAGTGTTGAATAAAGAACGAAACGACGTCAAGAAAGTTCTCTCTTTTATTGGAAACTGGTTTGTCAATGATGGTTCAAAGGCAGATAAGGAGGGTTATAGATATGGGAGTATTGCAACAGAGCGCCCTAGTAACAAATCGTTCTTTAATTACTTATGGATAAATCTACAAGATGGTCTAATAGATGTATTAACAGGGAATGGCAAGAAAGAGTAATCAATGACTTAATTAAATAAAAAAAGCCAGATAGTTAAACTACCTGGCTTTTCTCTTCATAACAATTTTTTATACTAGTTGTCGTCTGTGGCATCTTCAACAGCATCTTCAACTTCTTCAGCTCCTTCTTCAATACCATCACCAACATCATCAATACCTTCTTCTATTTTCTCGCCAGTAGATTTTTCTTCTCTACAACTCATTGCAACACTTATTGTCATTAGTGCAAATACAAACATAAACAGTGACTTTCTCATACTATAGATTTTTAATAATTAGGTTAACATTTTAACTGTTCAGTAAAGAAATTAACTCGATAATTTATTAGTAAATCTCTACCTACTTAGGCAAAAGTGCCATTATAAAACCGTAACCCTTGGTTGTAAAAAATCAAATATTAACTCATCTACACAAAAGCATTAAATAACTTGATTATCAATGTTTTAAATGTATCACAAGAGCGATATCGCAAAATCAATAGTGTTAACATCTAACATTATTTACCTTATATTGTACCTGTCTATTTTAACTAAAGAATGAGTGCTAAAAAGGAACTTAAAGAACTAAACGTAATTGATGTTGTCAGAGATATTGCCAACAGACTTAATGTTGATTACAAAGAAGAGAATAATGAAATTTGTATGGATATTCCTGAAGAAGCAGGTACTGGCCATATAAAAGCAATTAGTTTTTCTCATGGCGTAGGCGTTATGAATGTGGATATACGTTTAAAAAAAGAAGTGCGATTTGTTCTCAATCAGTCTTTAGTAAAACCTCTAGAAATAATTTTTAATAGAGAAACCACATTATATCACGAGTTCGAAGGTCAAGAAAAACAGACAGAAATAAAGCATTTAGAAAGTGCCATTTTTTCATGTAATAGTAAATATGGAAATGTGCTTACCTTAAAAGCAAATGAGCCTATCTGTTTTTTTAATCTCGAGATAAACAGAAAACTTTTTGAAGAAAAAATAGAATCATTTCTTCCTGAAATGAATGAAGACCTTGAAGGTCTTTTTAGAGATGTAAACGGTATTAACCTCTTTTTTCATTCAGCCCATTATAGCTTAGACATTGCTAAATGTATTGAAGAAATTAACGCATCTGAAGATTCAGGGTTTACCAAAAGTGTATTCATTGAAGGCAAATGTTATGAAATATTGGCACATCATCTGAGACAATATGTAGATGATTCTTCACCCGATGAGAAACGTACCATTTTAAGACAATCTACCGTAGTTAAAATTGAGGAGGCTGCTAATATCATTGATGATACTCTTGAACAAGCGACCAGCATTATCAGCCTCTCAAAAAAAGTCGGATTAAATCAAAACACGCTACAGAATGGTTTTCAAAGTCTTTTTGCTCTATCTGTAAAAGAGTATACTCAAAACAAAAGGATGGAAATGGCTCGCCATTTAATGGAAACCACCACCTTGAACATTACAGAAATCACTTATAGAATAGGTATTAATTCTAGAAGTTATTTTTCAAAACTATTTAAACAGCGGTACGCAATGACACCAAAACAGTACCTACTAAAATTAGAATCTAACAATCAAGGCAAGACAAAAACTATTTAATCGAACCACTAATAGTTTCACCTTTTTTTATTCACAAAAAAAAATTTAACATTTTTGATAAATTCAAAAGTGCCCATTTGTGTTAATTAACATTTCATAACTGTTAATATAATTACTTGATTTCCAATTTTTTTGCAGAGACGTTCATAGCGTTACATGATAATTGGATTATGAAAAAGTTAATAATAAAAAGTTCTAACCCTAAATCGATATTCTCACAAATACATTCTTGTATGAATGGTGAAATGAGAGAAGATTGGGGTGAAACGGTATTAACGTTTGATAACGAAATAGGTAAGGGCACCATACGAACCATAAGTTTCAATTGGGGGGTGTCTTTAATTGATTGTGATATGACGCTTTCTGATGATACTAAAATTGTTTTTGATAATGAGAAATTATCCCCTATCGAATTTATTTTTATTACCAAAGGGTTTCTAAATTACAGTGAAAACTACGCTAGTTCTTATACTACATTAGAGCAATTTCAGAACACTATAATATCACCCAAACGTTCCTCTAAAAACACTTTTCTGTTTCCTAATGGTGTGCATTTGAAAGTAAATTTTATTCGAATTATCCGTAAGGAATATTTAAAAAAGAAAAACAATAATGTCTGTTACTTAAATGAATTATTAGTGACATTATTCAATGATGAAATTGGCGATACAGCGTACCAACATGGTGGCAATTTTAGCCTCAGAATTGCAGATGAAATTAAACTCTTAAACAACGTTCAAGACAGGGGTATGTTACGATCGCTTTCTATAGAAGGTAGACTATATCTCATTTTATCATTGCAATTATTGGAACATAAAAATTTTATAGAAAAAATGAACTTACCCGAAGCAATTTCTAAAGAAGATATCGCTAAAATTCATAAGTTGACAACTTATATTTTAGACTGTATTTCTGAAGATATCTCTATAACTATCTTATGTACAGAATCTGGTTTAAGCCCAAAAAAGCTTCAACTAGGATTTAAAATATTGTTTTCAAAAACCGTCAATGAATATATACGACAATTGAAATTAGAGATTTCAAGAGACTATCTAAAAAACACTGATTTGTCGGTTTCTGAAATAGTTTATTCCATTGGTATAAAGAGTAGAAGTTATTTTTCTAAAATTTTCTTTGAAGCCTATAATATTCTCCCCACAGATTATAGAAAACATTTAAGGAATAAGAAATCCTCGTTAATCTAATCTTCAGGATAATCATTTGGTGTCAACATACTGTCGTATGAAATATCTTGATTGAAAAGGCTTTTTGCAATTGTTTTTATTCTTAAATCTGTTGTATGAGGTGATTTCATTATTGCCTTAACTCGGTATGGTTCTGTACGATCTGATAGCCAGGCGTCCTTATCTTCATGGTCAACAATAATGGGCATGAAATCGACTAAGTTCTGATAATGAATCATTTCATCTTCAAGTGGCCCTGTTAGCATAGCGCACGTAATAAATCCATCTTCCAACACGGTATAAATACCCGCTAGATATAACATTTTCTCATTTTTCGGACTTACGAAATAGGGATATATCTCCCCATTTTTTAAATTGGAAGTAAAGAACCCGGTTACAGGTATTATGCAACGACCAGTGCTGAGAGCATCACGATACCATAACTCAGATTCTAACGAGGCAGAATTTATATTTAGAGTATTCGTTAATTTCTGAAACAATTCCCAATCATCATTGTAACTATTCGGCAGTAAACCCCATATGGCTAAAGAAATAACCTTTGAATCTACCATAGTTATAATGGGTATTGAAACTTCGTCTAATCCACTTATAACAACTTGAGGAGTATAAAAATTGGGGTACTTGAACAAAGCATTTACTTCACGCTCTATCTCCTTCATCTCTGCTGTATTTGAAATTTTAAAATACATATCAATCTTTAGCTTTATGCAGCAAGTTCGCTAAATATCACCAAAGCTATTATTGCAGAACAACAAAAAGCTAACCCATTAAAACAAGTTGAGTATTATATATTTTGATCTTGTATATTTTAATCATCTTATCTATTTATTCTGTGTCATGCATTACTTCATACCACTATTTAAAAAGAGCTCTCTACCTTTTTATGAATTTGATTAGCATAAAAAAAGAGGCCTAAATGGCCTCTTTACTTAAAAGTGAAAAAAATTTTATCTTAAGTCTTCTAACATTTTTATGTTAGCAAGACCATTTTCAATAGCCTCTTTTTGACTTCTTAATATAGCTGCGGTTGTTGATGGTAAAGAAGTGTCTTCTAAAACCTCCTTATACTCTTCTACTGCCGCTTTTTCACCTCTAATTGCTTCTTCTAACATTGCTTCTGCATTATCTAGTGAGAATAACGCTTTTACATCCATCCAAGCTCTATGTGCTTTGCCTGCAATGCTATCTCCTTTGTCTATATTTTGACCAAAAGATGTAATCTCTCCTTTTAACTCATGGCCAAAATCATAACGTTGTTTTGCCTTGTTTTCGAAAAAAGATTTCAGTTGACCATGTTCTGTATTTTCTGCTGCTTTTTTAAAACCCTTTTCAGCATCATATGTTTTTTCTAAAAGGTCATTCAATTTTTCTCCTATTACTTCTGTATATGTACTCATTTTATATAGTATTAAATTATGCGATTTTTTATTTAAAGATGTTAATCACAATTACATCTTATAAAATTTATTCCTATGCTTAAATTCTTCTAGTTTTCTCTTTAACTCACCAATATCTTTAACATTAGGTTTCTTTGAATACATTAACACATGCTTCATTTCAATTTCACAGAATGCATCCTCCTCGTTATCATTAGGCTTGTCGACCGAATTATTCACTATATAATCTCTGATTAATAACCCAATAAAGCTTGATGCGATTAAAATTGAAATTCCTGCAAATAATTCTACCATGGTTAATTTTTTAAATAATCTCAACTCAAAAATAATATTGATTCTTTATACTTTTTGCTTTAATAAATATTGCGTTTAACTCTTTTGAAATGGGTTAATCTTGATAATTTTTGGGTTAAAAATAAGAAGCGACAATTACACTATTTCTAATTTGATTATAGAAATTGTACCTATTAACTAGTTCTCAAGTTTGTGCCCTTGTTTACAAGAAAAATTCCATCACTGTTTCTCCAAAATCTAGAAGTGATGGAATGCACAAACATTAAAATCTATATCATATGATACGAAAAGGCACATTAGTAAAATGGTCATGGGGCAATGGCTTAGCTGAAGGTAAAGTTCAAGAAACGTATACCTCTAAAATCACCAAAACCATTAAAGGAAGTGAAGTGACGCGAAACGGTGAAAAAGACAATAAAGCCTTATACATTAAACAAGATGATGGTGATTATGTTCTTAAAAGTGAGAATGAAGTAGAGCGTATCGATTAATTGTTTTTATTAAATCTTTAAACCGGATAAGGGTTCGAATTCTGAAATAAGTTTTAAAAGCTCAACTTCTGCAGCTGTCTGAAATTCAGACGGTGAATTCTCTTCTACTGCATCAAAAACAGTTGTGAGTTGTTGTTGTTCATACTGACTTACTACGTACGGATGTACATAGTATTTTTTACATACATTTCTAGAATTACCCAAAGCTTTTGCCGTTCTATCGAAAGCCTTTACTATATTCTTTTTAATTTCCTTTTCTTCGGTAGTAGGCTCATTCTCCATTAGAGATTCAAAAAAAACAATGGTTCCTGCCCAAGTTCTAAAGTCTTTAGCGGTAAAGAGTTCCCCGCTTATTTCTTGAAGATATTCATTTACCATACCACTGTCAACACCTGTTTTAATTCCGTCCTCATCGAAGAATTGAAACAGTTCCCAACCTGGTATTTCTTCACATTGCATAACCAATCTTCTTAATCGTCTATTGTTTACGGTAATGCTATGCTTTTTTCCTTTTTTACCAGTAAACTCAAATTTTAGTTTGTTTTTACTGGTCTTAAGATGCCTATTTCGTAAAGTAGACAATCCATACGTTTTATTTCGTTTTGCATACTGCTCATTACCAATACGAATATGGGTTTCTTCCATTAACCTTACAATCAATGCCAATACCTTATTCTTCGGCCACCCTTTTAATTGTAAATCGTCTTCAACTTTATCTCTGATTGCAGGTAGGGCTTCACCAAATTGAAACATTCTAGAAAACTTTGTTCTATTTCTTACTACTAGCCATAAGTTATGATAACGGTATTGAAGTCGCCTTTTATCGTCATAACCTACTGCTTGTAAATGGGCATTTGGCATTGGTGCAATTTTTACTTCTTGCCAAGCCGGTGGTATTACTAATTGCTCAATTCGAGAAATATCTGATTTCTTTTTTAATGGTTTATTTCTGTATACATATTGAAATGTGTCATTCTGCTTTATTCTCGAAATCGAAAGCTTTTCACGATTTACATATTTCAAATGCATATGTGCTGCTACTTCGTGTGGTTCACTTGCAATAAGGTCCAAATAGTCCATTGAATCGATATTTTAATTAGCATTTAGTTACCCTATATGTTTTATAGAATTAACAAATAAAATTATTTAAATTTTTATTGTTTTTATGTAACAAATTTAGATTAGACCCCAACTCATTATTAATTGTATCACATTGATTAGTGACTGAAAAGAAACCGAATTCTCCTTATTTGAGCAGTTTATGTAATATGGATTGCACTACAAATTTATCGGAACGGCTACATTTCAAAATGATTTAATCGATACCTTTCGACCCAACTTTTTACGATAACTTATGAAAGGATCACCAATGTTAATATGTATACCCGACATAAGTGGTTTTACAGAATTTATGAGCGAAACCGACTTTGAGTTGAGCTCAAAAATAATTCCAGCGCTTTTGAACCAGATAATTTACGCCAATGAAATTGGACTTAAAGTTTCTGAAATTGAAGGTGATGCCGTTCTATTCTTTAAAACTGGAAAAATGCCGAGTTTAGAGGCTTTAATTAATCAATGCAGAATATTCTATACCGAATTTTATAAAGAATTAGAAGCCCTTCGGAAAATACATCAAAATGACAAAGATGCAGAATCCATACCTGAAATATTAGGACTAAAAATAATCTTGCATTACGGTAAAGAAATTGCTTTGACAAAAGTTGGAAATAGCATAAAATTATTTGGTGAAGACTTGATTGTAGCACACAAGCTTTTGAAGAATAAGATTAGAATGAACGAATACTTACTCTTAACTGAAGGCTTAACCAATTACTATAAAGAGAATAATCTAGATAATCAGTTCGATTGGGGTTCATTAAAACAAAATTCTACAGAATACGATCATGTTGGGGAAATAAATTACTCATATATTAACTTAAAGCCACTGGTTAAATAATCTCATTTTACCTGGCGTTAAATAGTGTTAATGGGCTGACAAAAATCGCTTCTGAGTTAATAAAACATGCCTGAGACACTTACCTTTACACTAGAATCAAAAAACAAATTATAATGAGTTATTTAGATATTAAACCGAAAGACATAGAGCCAATTGTAAGGGAATTAAACACGTTATTGGCAGATTACAATTTATATTATCAAAACTTAAGAGGTTACCATTGGAATGTTTCAGGTAAGAACTTTTTCGACTTACACATTAAGTTCGAAGAGTTGTATACCGATGCAAGAATTAAAATTGATGAAATAGCAGAACGTATTTTAACTTTAAGACATAATCCTACAAGTGAATTTTCAAAGTATTTTGAAAATTCTTCCATTAAAGAAACTTCTTCGCTTATTTCAGATACTGAAATGGTAAAGCATATTCTTAATCAACATGAAATTTTGCTTAAACAGATGAAAAAAGTGGTGAAAAAAGCTGAAGCTGCCGGCGATGAAGGCACTATCGATATGATTGGTGGTTACATTGGAAGTATCGAAAAAGTTAGTTGGATGCTTGATGCCTGGACAAAAGAGTAATTATTTAATAATCGTATATAAAAAACACCTCTTATATAAGAGGTGTTTTTTTGCTTTAAAGGGATTGCTATAAAAGCCCTTTGTATTTAAATAATACTACTTCACTATTTTACGTATTAAATAAAGCATACCGAATTTCTTTGCTGCAGAAAATGCTGTAGACATCCAATTATAAGGACTCAAATCTTCCTGAACATCTTGTTTTAATCCTTTAAGCTCCTCTAAAGCAATTTCACGCTCTAATTTTAAGCGTTTTAAATTATACTCTACTTCGTCAAAATTCTTATACATAATTCTTTAGCTAAAAAATTTAACCGATAGTTTTTTCACAAGCATATTATCTATCTTTCTTCTAAAAATATACGCTATAATCAAAAGCACAATAAACAAGGCTCCGGCAATTAAGCAAGCACCTACCATACTTTCAAGTATATTACCTAAATAAATGATACCTGCAACCGTTAAGAATATAAGTGCCAAAAAACCAAGACCACCTATAACTGCCATTTTAAGCAGCATACCAGTGGTCATTGTCAATTGTTGAAACACTTTTAGCCTATAATACTCTTGAGTTTTTTTATAGTAAACCTCGCCTACGTCAATAGCCTTGTTAGAGGTTTCGTTAAGTGAATCAATAATTCCCATTTATACTGTTTTCTGTAATTTCTTATTTTTTGACTTTAACTCAGCCAATTTCTTCTCTAAAGTTGAAATTACATCTTCAGTCTTATAACTTAAATCAGAAACTAAAGACTCTACTCGTGTGTCTAAGGTTTCTCTCTCGTCTGAAACTCTTGATGCAACCCTGTTCTTTAAATCAATTGCACTTTCTGTAAAATTATCTCTAGTGGCAGCTGCTTGATCCGCTATTAATTTTCTTGTATTCTCACCTTTATCCGGTGCATAAAGAATTCCTAATGCTGCTCCTATAGCAGAACCTGCAATAATAGCTAATAATGTATTTCCGCTGTTGTTCATGTTTATAATTTTATGATTAAACTTTTTCTTAAATAATGTAGAATCAACTTCTACCATCACAAAGATCATCTATTTTTCCATCATAGCTTAACTCTAAACCAAGAAATATTAACGGTAATAATGGCCTAAAAGGGTTAAGAATAAAATGAAACGAATTAATGGAACACGACCTTATCTTATAATTTTGCTACATGAAAGAAATTCAATCAAAAAACCCATATAACGGCGATCTATTAGAAACGTATTCTGTAGATACCGAAAGTACTATAACTGCTAAATTAGTTAAAGCTTTGAATATAGAGATTTCTTGGGCCAATAGGCCAATAGAGGAAAGATGCAATTTGTTGTCAAATGTAGCAGATTTACTTTTAGACCGAAAAGAGGAATATGCCGAGCTAATAACAAAAGAAATGGGTAAACCCATTTCACAAAGTATTGCAGAAATTAAAAAATGCGCATGGGCCTGTGATTTCTATGCACTTAATGCAGAAGATTTACTGGCTGATGAACTTATTTCTACCGATGCAGATGAAAGTTTTATAAGTAATGACCCTTTAGGATGTATTCTAGCAATTATGCCTTGGAACTATCCTTTTTGGCAGGTAATACGCTTTGCAGCACCAACATTGACCGCAGGTAATACCGCTCTTCTAAAACACGCCCAAAATGTAACAGGTTGCTCAATTGCCATAGAGAAATTATTTCTCGACGCTGGTTATCCAGAGGGATGTTTTCAAAGTATTAAAGCTGAACATGTAGAAATTGAGAAGTTGATTGCTCATGATGGTATTAAAGCTATAACATTAACAGGAAGCGAAAAAGCAGGAAAATTAATTGCAAGAACTGCAGGTGAAAATCTTAAGAAAACGGTTCTTGAATTAGGTGGTAATAATGCCTGTATCGTTTGGGAAGATGCTGATCTAAAAAAACATATGGATACGATGGTGAATGCTAGAATGCAAAATACCGGTCAAAGCTGTATCGCGGCAAAACGCTTCATAGTCTGTGAGGATATTTATGAATCATTCTTAGAACAATTTACTGAAAAAGTGAAAACCTTAAAAATTGGTGACCCAATGCATAAGGACACCTTTATAGGGGTTATGGCGAGAGAAGATTTGGCAAAAACCTTACAAGACCAAATCGATGCCTCTATCAAAAAAGGCGCAAAAGTAACCTTAGGAAACAAGCGTGATGGAACATTCTTTTCACCTACCATATTAACTAATGTTACTGTAGATATGCCCGTGTTTCAAGAAGAAACATTTGGGCCAGTAGCTGCAATAATAAAGGCAAAAGACCGAAAAGAAGCTATTTCCATGGCCTCCAACTCTAGATTAGGACTCGGTAGCATGTTGTTTACTGAAGATATCGATGGCGCAATGAACGTTATTTCAGATATTCCTGATGGTGGCTTCTTTGTAAATGATATGGTGAAATCTGACCCTAGATTACCATTCGGCGGTACTAAAGCTTCAGGATATGGTAGGGAATTATCAAGAGAAGGCATCTTAGAATTTGTCAATAAAAAGACAGTGTACATTAAAAAATAGAACATATGAAAGAAGAAACAGAAGAAACAAAATTTGTAAAAGAGGAAGAAGAAAAAACACAGCAGTTTATTCTTCAGAAAAATACGAAAACAAAATTAGGGGTAACCATAATTATAACATTTCTAGTTATTCTTGTTATCGGTATTATCATTTCAAAAATGTTTTTCAATAATTAGAAATCACCAAACAAAAGTGTAATTAACAGAATAATCTATGACCAACCAGTCTTTTCATTCTAAATTGACCCATGTGAATTTTATAAAATTTGCAGGTCTTCTAACTGTGCTATTAGCAATTTCTTCTTGTGCCACATTTAAGGAGCAAAGCAATATTGCTGCAAAAAATGATAGCGCTGGCAAACAAATCACACACTCTTTTTATATCGCTGGCGGATTAGGAAATACCTCATCTATAGACAATAATTCTCTTTTAGAACGATTTAAAGAAGAGCTAAATAAAGCCCCTGTAAATAGCACATTGGTCTTTACGGGAGATAATATTACTCCGACTACTAAAAATTGGGAAATGGACAGCCTTCTAATAGACAAACAATTAGATCTCACCACCAATTTTAAGGGAGAAACGTTTTTCTTACCTGGTAATAATGAATGGAAAAGCTATGAACTTGATAAGATTGAAAAAGTTGAAAATTACTTGAAAGATGTTGATAAAGAGTCTATTAAGGTTTCACCTAATAATGGTTGCCCAATCGACTACAGAGTCATAAATGATGATTTAGATTTAATTTTGATTGACTCTAAATGGTTTGTTTCTAACTGGTCAAGAATTGAAGGTATAAATAGTAAATGTACCGATATTATTACCAGAAGAAGGTTTATGGAGGAGCTAGAAGGATACATCGGTGATGGACAAGGAAAAAATATTGTCATCGCCATGCATCATCCTGTTTTCACCAATGGTATTTATGCCGGCAATACAACTATTAAAGATCATTTTAAACCTTTTCCGGTATACGGTACCATTAAAAATACCGTCATGGATTTAGGTGCTTTTGACCCCGAACATGTCAATTCAAGAAGGTATAATTATCTGAGAATAGCAGTTAGTGCTCTAGCACAAGCCAATGATAGAATCACCTTAATTTCTGGTCATGAAGAGAGTCTTCAGCTACTTGAAGGTGGTGGCATTCATCAAATTATTAGCGGATCTTTAGGCACTAAAAGTGCCACAAAATTGGGCCCAGGTAAAATTACCGCTATTGGTGGAGCCATAGATTTTGAAGGTGAGTATGCTTTTGGTGATAGAGGATTTGCTCGTTTAGATTATTTTGAAGACGGTAGCTCTGAAGTGACATTCATTTCAGAAGATAATTTATCTTCAAGTACTACACTACCCGTTTTACCTAAACTAGAGGCCAAAAAGGAGTTCAATAATTTTAAAGCGGTTAATGCCAAAATTGAAAAAGCCAAAATTTTAGATGATCCGAATGATTATAACAAAAGCAGATTTTATAAATTTTTGTGGGGAGAACGTTATCGTACTTACTACGGTGAATTTGTAGAAGCCCCTGTGGTTAATTTAGACACCCTATATGGTGGATTAAAAGTTGTTAAAGAAGGTGGTGGCCATCAGTCATTTTCATTGCGTTTAGAAGATGCCAACGGCAAACAATATGCAATGCGATCTTTACGTAAAAGCGCACTAAAATTTCTAAAATTTAAATTACCTGGTATTTCTTATAACACTGCAGATTATCAAGATACTTGGGCAGAAAAGGCAATCTCAGACTTTTTTACTACCGCACACCCATATATGCAATTGGTGATAGACCCATTGGCAGCATCTGCTGAAATAAATCATTCTGATACTGAATTATTCTTTGTTCCAAAACAAGATGGTCTAAAAGAATATAATGAAGATTTTGGTGATGAACTATATTATATAGAGAGAAGACCATCGGAAGAACAGGCAAATTATAAGGGATACAGAAGAAGTATTGATACTAATTCTGGTAAAGTGACAGATTATGAAAGCACTACCGATATGCTTGAAAAAATCAAAAGCGATGAATCTTATTCGGTCGATGAAAGAGGTTTAATACGTGCTCGAATTTTTGATATGCTGATAGGTGATTGGGACCGTCACCAAGACCAATGGAGATGGGTCGAATATGAAAGTCCCGATGGTGAAAAAGAATTTATGCCAATCCCCAGAGACCGTGACAATGCTTTTCCTAGGTTTGATGGTAAAGTAATACCATTTATTCAATGGTTCGTACCAAACTCAAGAAACTGGGAAACTTTTGATGAAGATGTTGACAATGTAAAATGGCTAAACCTTTCTGGTAACAGTTTAGATAGAACTTTATTGACGTCGTATGGGCCAGATATTTGGATAGAAGAAGCAAAAATAATTCAGAAAGGTATGACGCCCGAAGTAATTGAAAAAGCATTCAAACGCCTGCCTGTAGCAGTACAAGATGAAACTTCGAATTCAATTAAAGAAAGTTTAATACAGCGTCTTGCCACCTTACCTGAAGTTGCCGAAGATTACGCAGAATATCTAAATAAAATTGTTGCAGTTAGGGGAACTGAAAAAGATGATATTTTCACTATTACAAAAGGGAGTGACGGGGATACTAAGGTTACAGTAAAACGTATTTTATCTGATGAAAAAGATGA